>Ga0209825_1000073_pt1 | contig 99430 bp, 81 predicted proteins | sample EN8Hudsemesocosm_FD_184631 | JGI IMG/M metagenome (GOLD analysis project Ga0209825, IMG submission 184631) | Methane-oxidizing microbial communities from mesocosms in the Hudson Canyon - EN8B Hudson Canyon (SPAdes) (version 2) | ecosystem: Environmental > Aquatic > Marine > Cold seeps | place... | reverse complement strand
CAACATACAACTAAAGGTGATTTAGTGGTATCTCAGTTCGATCAATTATTTTACGTAATACAAAACTCGAATGAACCCCTGTTACCCCGGGAATACGAGTGAGCTTTCCCAATAAAAATGTTTGGTAGGCTTCCATGTCCGTCACCATGACCACAATTAAATAATCAGCGGCTTGTCCGGTGATCATGGAACACGATATCACTTCCGGATAACCCTCTAGCGTATCCTCTAAACTTTCAAACCGATCCGGCGTATGACGATCCATACTTACTTGAATCATGACCGTCAGCTTTAAGTTAAGCTTTTCGGGGTCCAAAAGCGTAACGGTGCGACTGATGACACCACTATCTTCTAATTGCTTGACTCTTCGAGAACAGGGAGATGGCGACAAGCCAACTTTTTCAGCTAAGTCCAGATTACTAATGCTGCCGTTTTTCTGCAAGACCTCTAGAATTCGACGATCCGTCCGATCAATATTCACCTTAGCTCCTCAAATAACGACGTTAACATTTTAAGTATTATTATATATTAGCAATTAATCACCCCATTAACCCAAAATATTAGCCATATATTGCACCAAAATCAGTTTTCAATAGACAGTTTGCAAACATTCTCCCCAAATTTCACCCTATAATTTACCCCTGCTTCAGTAATCGCACTGAAACAAACAGGCCGTGATCCGGTCACTTGCTCGTAAGCGTAAAGGCGAACTCACAAGGTAAGCCTAATCAACAATCCCACAAAGATTTAGAGACGCGCGATACGAACCAAATTTTAAATTTATTTCAATCAGGAGTGACCAAATGCCAGGTTTCAATCATTCAAAATACCGTCCTTTTACCCCAATCAAAATGGATCAACGTACTTGGCCTGACCAAGTCATAACGCAAGCACCGTCTTGGTGTAGCGTTGACCTGCGCGACGGTAATCAAGCCCTGATTGAGCCGATGTCAGTTGAGCAAAAAAAACAGTTATTCTCTTTATTAGTTAAAGTCGGATTCAAAGAAATTGAGGTTGGATTTCCTGCTGCTTCTCAACCTGATTTTGATTTTGTTCGATGGCTAATTGAAGAAAACCAAGTACCTAGTGATGTTACCTTGCAGGTGCTAACGCAAGCGCGTGATGAATTGATTGAGCGAACCTTTGCATCATTAAAAGGTGCTCGACGCGCTGTAGTACATGTATACAACTCTACTTCTACCGTACAACGAGAGCAGGTTTTTAAACTAAACAAACAAGGCATTATTAATATCGCGACGAATGGCGCGAAGAAAGTAAAAGCATTAGCCGAGGAAAATCCTGAAACAGAATGGGTGTATCAATACTCACCCGAAAGTTTTACCGGCACTGAGTTAGACTTCGCGGTCGAAGTTGTCGATGCCGTGACCAACATTTGGCAGCCCACACCTGAAAACCCATCGATTATCAATTTGCCAGCGACAGTAGAAGTTTCCACCCCTAATGTATTTGCCGATCAAATTGAATGGTTCTGCAATCATGTAAGCAGACGAGACTCAATCATCGTTAGTGTACACACCCACAATGATAGAGGCTGTGGTGTTGCCGCCGCAGAACTCGCCGTGATGGCGGGTGCTCAACGCGTAGAAGGCACCATGCTTGGTAATGGCGAACGTACCGGAAACATGGACATTGTTACCATGGCGCTGAATCTTTACAGCCAAGGTATTGACCCGAAACTAGATCTTTCTGATATGGGTGAAATTGTTCACGTCATAAAGAACTGCACCCAATTACCTGTACATCCAAGACACCCCTATGCTGGTGAATTAGTTTTTACAGCTTTTTCTGGTAGCCATCAGGATGCCATTAAAAAATGCTTAGACATACAAACTGATGACGAGCCCTGGCAAGTAGCATATTTGCCCATTGATCCCACTGATTTAGGGCGCTCCTATCAAGAAGTCATTCGCGTAAACTCTCAATCAGGAAAAGGAGGCATTGCTTATTCACTAGAGCGTGAATATGGCTTAAGTTTACCGAGATGGTTACAAATAGCATTTAGTCGCGTTGTGCAGAGCAAAGCTGAAGTTAGCGGTGGTGAAGTTTCAGCTGAAGCCATCTGGCAGTTGTTTAACGACGTTTATATTAATCAATCGATTATACATAACACAACCGCTCGCCTTGGGGCATTTGAACATCAACGTACAACACATGATTGCATCCAAGCTCAGTTAATATTTAAAAATGACACGATACACGTATCTGGGGAAGGTCATGGTGTGATTGATGCTTTTGCTCAAGCTTTAAAAAACCATTATGGCATTGCCATTAATATTCAAGAGTATAATGAACATGCATTACAAGAAGGCAGTGATGCTGAGGCAGTTTCTTACATTCAGGTAAATATAAACAACCAAGCGTATTACGGTGTTGCGATTCATGAAGATACAGTAACGGCCTCACTTAATGCCATTCTAAGTGCGACCAACAAGTTCATGTCTGAATCTCAAGAAAATACTGAGCATTTATTACAGAATCAACGGGCTTAGATAGCAACTTAAACTCGACCATTAAAGCATAACATTTGAAACTAAGACCCTTCGAACCGTTTATAAACGTAAGATTTATAAACGGTTCTAATTAGGCTTCTGCTACACGCTCACAGACCTGTTTATGCAGCCCTATTCATGTAAATCCCCCGTATTAAAAATGAATATTTGCATAGTTTAAACTTTGCCTAAATAATGCCCCCAGAAAATACTCTTAGCACCCTGATTTTTAATTTAAGGAAATTTAATGGTCCGCTGTTTTGCAGTTAAAACAACTAAAGTATTTCTTTGCACCTTACTTTTGTTTGCTTCTTCTTGGCACGCTTTTGCGATAGAACTTGAACCAAGACTTTGGAGCCATTTACCCATAAATAAAAACTTTGGCGGTGTCGGTTACGTTCATACTGAAGCAGACATTTTTATAGACCCAGCAACGCAACTAGAAGATGTAGAAATGGAGCTCGATACCGTTGCTGCCAAATATATACGCACCTTCGCTCTCTTTAATAAAACCGCCCGCATAGATTTAACACAAGCCTACCATGAAGGAAGATGGGAAGGCTTGCTTGCAGGTGAATTTGCCTCAACAGAGCGCTCAGGCCTATCTGACAGCATCGTTCGTTTTGCTTTTAATCTATATGGCGCACCTCCATTAAAAGGCAAAGAATTTCAATCTTACCGCGCCACCAAAGACTCAGAAACGACTATTGGTCTTGGGCTGGTTGCTCGCCTGCCAACAGGTCAATATTATAAAGAAAAACTAATTAACCTAGGTAAAAACCGCTACGCACTTCGCCCTCAACTAGGTATGCAGCATATACAAGGTAAATGGTCTGCAGAAATAACCGGTGAAGTTGCTTTTTATACAAACAATGATGAGTTTTTTGGTGATACCAAGCTAGAACAAGACCCTCTTTATATTGCTCATGGCCATTTAATTTACACCCACAGCCCTGGTTTTTGGTTGGGAGCCAGTCTTGGCTACGATTACGGCGGAGAAAATACAATTGATGGACTTAAAAAAGATAATCACAAACAGGATATTGGCTGGGCACTTAGTGCTGCCTACCCAATCAACCGAGTTTCAGGTTTGAAACTAACTTATATCAATACACGCACCCAAGAAGATACAGGTTTTGACTCAGACTCATTGGCTATTTCAGCTTCATACCTTTGGTAAATTTTGCATTGAGTGCATAATAATTTCAGGCATAAAAAAAGCGCTCAAGTGAGCGCTTTTTAAATTTAAAACTGACAGAACTAAGCACCCTTAGCTTTTAATGCTTCTAGGTAAGCACCCGAGCGACGATGCTCCCCCACAAGCTCTAAAATTGTTTTATCTTCTACTGACTTAGCACCTAAGTCATGACCTTCTGCGATAAACATACCTAGAAAACGATCAAAAAAAGCAGGCGTCATATGCTGATATGCTTGTAATAAAACATGGTAATCATGACTACTGCCATCTAGTGGCTTTAGTGATAGAAAACCTTTAATTCGTTCATCACTCCACTGCTCATCTTCTACTTTTGGTTGACTTGGTCCACTCACGTTATTCACCTTTCATTATAAAATTTTCTGCATTATATAACGAAAGCTGCGTTTCGCACTTAAAATTTATAGCGCTTCATATTTTAAAGTATACGAATTAACGAAATCAGAACGCCCAACCAGCTTCTTCACAGGTAGGACTATAAATACTAATTTCTACACGACGATTCTTTGCCCTATTTTCCGAGGTATCATTGGGTGCCAAGGGGTTCGTTTCGGCATGGCCCGCAGCACTGACACGGTCGGCATTAATCTTGTTATTTAAAATAAGCTGATGCACCACACTCACCGCTCTAGCAGCCGACAAATCCCAATTTGAACGGAAACGACTTGAATTAACGGGAAGGTTATCGGTATAACCAGACACCGTCACATTACCGTCACAATTAGCCAGCACATCTTCAATTTTCTCAATAATAGGAAACATGGCATCTTTTAGCTCTTCACTTCCAGAAGGAAAACTAGTTGAATCAGAAAAACGTACTACCACTTTGTCAGCATCATAATTAACGCTCAAGGCCTCAGATGAAATCTCAGCCGCAAGGGCGTCGACTAGCGTTTCTGTCAGCTGCTCAATATTTTGATCAATTTGTGTCACTTCCTCTACCGGTTCTTCTGGCTCATCCAGCATTTCAATTTCAGACTCGTCAAAGTCATCGAACTCATTTTCTAAGTTAGTCTGATCAGGCTTAGTGGCTGGGGGCGGAATAATTTCTGGTTGTTCGGCAAAAATTATACTTCCGCCAGGACTGTCAGAAGAAATACCAAAGGCAGCAGATAATGAGAGGGCCATTGCCTCATATTTTGCAACATCTGTTTCTGAGAAACTCAACAAAAGAATAAAAAACGTCAGTAGCAATGACATCAAGTCAGCAAAGGTGACAATCCAGCCCCCCCCGTTATTACTTTTTGGCTTAGGTTTTGGAATTGCTCTCATGCCAACTTACTCTTCAACCAACAGAACATCACGCTGCTGAGGAGGTAAGTAAGTCGCTAGCACTTCAGTAATAACCCGAGGATTTTGCCCTTTCAAAATATTCTGCACACTTGTAATAACGAGTGCCATATTCCGATGTTCGTCCATTGCTTTCAAATTAAGTTTATCAGCAAGAGGCGATGCAAGAACCTGATCAATAAATGCGCCATAAAAGGTTGTCAATAACGCAACAGCCATAGCAGGCCCTACAGAAGCAGGGTCACCCATATTATTCAACATTTGTACAAGACCGACCAAGGTTCCTAGCATACCTAAACCCGGTGCAGTTTGAGCAATCCCACGGAATACTTTTTCAGCAGACTCATAACGTTCAAGTGATTGCTCCAACTCTTGAATAAGGAGCTCTTCAATAAACTCAGAAGGGTGTCCATCGATACAAAGCGCGATACCTTTAGCTAAAAACGGATCTTCTATTTCTGAATTTTCTAAGCCAAGAATCCCCTCTTTTCTAACAATCATTGAGAGTTCTTTCACTTGCTGAATGATCATAACTGGATTTTCAGTACGATCGAAAAAAACAGTCGAAAAGGCTAATTTAAAAGATGTACCTATGGTAGATAGGCGATGCTTGGTTAACGTAACAGCAAAAGTGCCCACTACAACAATCGCCAAACCTGGGACATTTACAAAGTCCGTAATTCCAGACTCAAGCAGTATTGCACCTACTATAATTGCAATGCCCGCAAGGAGGCCAATCAGGGTCGCTAAATCCATAAATACTTTCTCGTTATTTTTTCTAATTTAAGTTTATTCAATCTTATTTTTGTCTATTCAATATAGTACAAAAACCTTATTTTAGCGCTCTTATTGTCGCCATAGCGGCGAATGTTTCAGGGCGAACCCCGCGCCAAAGGTTAAACGCCTCTGCAGCTTGTTCAATCAACATACCCAAGCCATCAATTGTCTTTATCGCCCCATGCCGTTTCGCCCAAGCATTAAAAACAGTCGCCTCTTTACTGTACATCATGTCGTAAGCCACTGATTCGCCTGAAATTACTTGCGTAGGTAGTGGCGGCAAACTCCCTGACAAACTCGCTGACGTACCATTAATCACAATATCAAACGCCTCACTCAAATCCTCAAACGCACTACTTCTTATATTTCCAAGGGGTTTGAAAATTGAAACAAGCTCATCCGCTTTACTTAAAGTCCGATTACATAGCACCACACTTTTTGGCATTTCTTTGAGTATAGGCTGTAATACTCCTCTTACCGCACCACCAGCACCGACTATCAGTATTTTTTTGTCTTTTAACATTACCTCGTGATTTTTCAAATCACTCACAAGACCTATGCCATCAGTATTATCACCGCAAAGCTGCCCCGTTTCATTTAAGTAGAGCGTATTTACAGCCCCTGCCAATTCTGCACGATCTGTTCTAACATTGCATAAAGCCCAGGCTTGTTCTTTAAAAGGTACGGTGACATTGAGGCCTTTTTGGTATTTTTGGGCAAAGAAATCACCAACAAATTCTTTGAATGCATCAAGCGGAGCCTCAATCTTTCCATAATCTAAATTTTGCTTTGTTTGCTTCGCAAACATGGCATGAATCATTGGGGACTTACTATGTTCAATAGGATTCCCCGCGACAGCATAATAGTCCATCACCTTAATATTCTCCGCCAGCTAACCAATCTTGATGCGGTAAAAATTTTTCAGTTAATTCCGCCTCTTTTGAACCTGGTTCAATTTTTCGATCATAGTCCCATTTTACCAGAGGCGGCATTGACATCAGAATTGACTCTGTTCGACCACCAGACTGCAAACCAAATAAGGTGCCTCGATCAAAAACCAAATTAAATTCAACATATCGTCCACGACGATAAAGCTGAAAATCTCGTTCCTTTTCGCCAAAAGCTAGTGCTTTACGCTTTTCTACAATTGGCGTGTAAGCGCCAAGAAAACTACTACCGACCGATTGCATTAACTGAAAGCTTTCATCAAAACCCGGAGCATTTAGATCATCAAAAAATAAGCCACCTACGCCACGCGCTTCATCCCTGTGTTTTAGGTAAAAATAGTCATCACACCACTTTTTATACTCTGCATACACTGTATCGCCAAATGGCGCGCAAGCTTTAGCTGCAATTTGATGCCAATGCTGACAATCTTCTGAAAAACCATAATAAGGTGTGAGGTCATACCCTCCCCCAAACCACCAAATAGGTTCTGCGCCTTCTTTTTCAGCAATAAAAAAACGAACATTCGCATGTGACGTTGGTACATACGGATTTAATGGATGCATGACTAACGAAACTCCCATTGCTTGAAACTTACGACCGGCTAATTCCGGACGTGCGTTCGTTGCTGAAGGTGGTAGTTTATCTCCGTGAACGTGGGAAAAATTAACCCCACCTTTTTCAAATACTGCACCGTCAGTGATCACACGGGTTCGTCCTCCGCCACCCTGCTCTCGTGTCCAGTTATCTTCTTGAAACTTAGCTAAACCATCAACTTGTTCCAGGCTTTCACAAATTGAATCCTGCAGCTCTAAAAGATATTTTTTGACTTGCTCTAGCATGTATTTCTCTCTAATTAACAGCGTACAGTGTTGGCAGTTTGAAGGTCACGAATAATAGAAGGGCGTGAAAATCCGCCCAATTCAGCGGGTAAAATATAGTCCAGTTGCGTTGAAAAATACTGATGAATTCTTAGTTTTGATCTCGCAGGTTCCATGCCAGCAGGATTAGCGGAACTGGATACAATCGGGTGCCCTAAAACACGTGTTAGGTCGGCAATTTCATTATGATCAACCACTCTAATCGCGACGGTATCATGTTGCCCCTTAACACTCTTTGGCACTTGATTTTCAACATCAGGCACCAACCAAGTACTTGGATGATTTTGAGGCGTATAAAATCGAGTTTGTAGCGCTTCTGGCAAAGGCTGTAATAACGGATCAAAGTGCTCAGAAACACCCGAAATAAGAATAAGTCCCTTGGAAGCGGGTCTTTGTTTCAACCTCAATATTGTTGCAATAGCTTGCGGGTTAAACGGATCACAAGCAAGCCCCCAAACGGCTTCAGTTGGATGAGCGATCACACCTCCCTGACGTATAACATGAGCGGCGTAACGAATTTTCCAAGCATATTGTGGCGTAGCAGCCCCTAAAATGGCAGTCACATTAAAAATCCAGCGGTTAACAGTTTTAAGTGTCATGATTCAGACACTAACTTTAACAAAAACTAAGCTGGCGAGTGTACTGCTTTAACACGTTGATAGCCACCAGGAACAGAGTTAAGCTCTCCCTTCAGTTCAAGTCCAATCAAAAGATTAGTTAACGTCCCGACTTCCAAATGAGTATGATGAGCAAGTACATCGAAAGAGACTCGCTGATAGTCAATATTTTCCATCACCAAGCGCTCTTCAGGTGATAAGTGTTCAAACATATCCGTATTACTTGCTGTTTGATTCTTATTTTGGGATTCAGAAGAAACATATATATGAGTTTCGTGCACCCACTCCCCTAGAATATCATCCACGGTTTCGACCAAACGCGCACCTTGCTTAATTAAAGCGTGACAGCCTTTTGAAACAGGACTATCAATCGGCCCAGGTAGCGCAAATACATCTCTATTCTGTTCAACAGCATAGTTAGCCGTAATTAACGACCCACTTTTGAGACTCGCTTCGACCACTAATACTCCTTGAGATAAACCAGAAACAATACGGTTTCTTCTAGGAAAGTTTGCTGGCATAGGTTTGGCACCTAAGTTCATTTCAGAAATTAACACTCCTTTCTCTGTAATTTCATTTGCTAATTTGATGTGTTGCCTGGGATATACCACATCAAGCCCTGTTCCAAGTACGGCACACGTAGCACCTTGCGCATATAAAGCGCCTTGATGTGCTGCGGCATCAATACCTAAAGCTAAACCGCTATAAACACAAAACCCGGCTAAGGCAAAATCTCTTGCAAAGGTAAATGCATGCTGAGCGCCTGAAATGCTAGCATTCCGGCTACCTACCATTGCTATAGATGGCTGTTCAAACGCGCTCAGGCATCCTTTAACGTAGATTACAGGAGGTGGACAATAAATTTCTTTTAATCGCCAAGGATAATCGGCATCTTCAATACTTAACAAATACTGTCGATCCAGTGATGCCCATTCAATGGCCTGCTCAATTTCAAACGAATAGGTGTATGGCACTGGTGTGTTGGCTAAATCACAAATAGCCTGATTAATACTTTGTTTCAGTCCAAGTTCTTTTAAGCGCTCATGCCCCGCTGAAAGAATATTATCGACGCTCCCTAACTCACGATGCAAATGATGAAAGGTTTTTAGACCTAAGCCTTTAATCGCAGACAACTGAAGAATAGATAAACAAACAGAGGAAATTGGCATTCAGATCATCCTTGACCAAAAAAAAGAGGCGCTTATTATTTCAAATAAGCACCTCTGTTGTCACGTATAGTTTTTTAAAACATAAAATATTATGGCGTACGAACTTCGTCCATAACGGCCAATGGACGCGTTGCTCTTAATATCAGACCATAACTTAGCTTTTCGAAAACTCTAAACACCATTAAAAGCCCTGCTCGCTCAGCTGGAAGTTCTATACTTTCTTTTGTGTAAGGGTCTCGGACTAGTCCGCCACTTTTATAAATAGCAAGAATATTGCCTTCAACAATACCTTCTCTTTCACCACGGTTAATCACCACAACATTATATTGACCAATGTTACTGACACCAGAGTCAACCGAGATCATTTGACCTCTTACATCTCCATCTGGCTTACTCGGCGTGAAAGTAGAATTTATAACACGATCTTCTGTCGGTAATAATCGATCGCCTTGACGAAGCTCTTCATTTGAGCGAAGTATCGATAAAGTCACGACTTCATCATTAATATCTCCAACTCCTGCCGTTGCAATAGACTTCGCCTCTAAACCTAAAAATTCCTCGGTTACTGGGTCAATATAGGTTTCGCTTGATCGATAAACGCCCATTCTTTCAGCGCCTTTCACATCACCCCGGGCAAAAACAGTATCACCCGCGCCTGTAATCAAGTGTTGTTCACGCCCGATTAATACATAAGGAGCAGCCTCTAGCTCTACCGCAGTCACAATCCTATTCTGAGAAAGAAAGCTAGCGATTGCATCTAAAGGTATCGTTGGAATAGCGGTGGAAATAGGCGATGATTTTATCTTAGGGCTCAGCTTTACTACGCCATTATCAGGCCCTGGCTTGACAATAGTAATTCGAGGCTCGCCGTTAATATAGATCAAACCTATAATATCACCCGGATAAATTAAATGAGGATTAGTAACCTGAGGATTTGCATGCCATATTTCAGGCCACAACCAAGGCGACTTCAAAAATGCTTGTGATATATCCCATAAAGTATCCCCTTTAACTACGGTATACTTGTCTGGATGCCCCTCCGCAAGTTCAGGAGAAGCCATTGAAACCTGACTTGCAGCCAGAAATAAAACAGAACAGATAAAAAAGAGCTTTCGAATCATGAGATGCCTACATTAAAATACGCGTTCAAATACTTGCTATTAACCACTAACTATAGATGAAGACTGAAGAATTTGTACTAAATTTACTTTCTAATAGATAATAGTAGCAGTGATATCATGACACGCACCACAATTTCATCCACCTTTAGTTAAAAGAGTTGAGTAAAACGACTTATGTCGATACTAGAAATTTTAGAATACCCTGATACACGGCTCCGTAAAATAGCGAAGCCCGTGAAAAAAGTAGACGATAAAATACATACACTTTTGGGTGATATGCTTGAAACCATGTATGACGCGCCCGGCATTGGCTTAGCCGCAACCCAAGTTGATGTACACTTACAAGTTATCGTTATGGATCTATCAGAAGAAAAAAATGAGCCGCTTGTTTTTATCAACCCTGAATTAACTATTCTGGACGGCGAATCAGAAAAAATGCAGGAAGGTTGTTTATCGGTTCCAGGGTTCTATGAAGATATAAGCCGAATCGAACATGTATTAATCAAAGCCCTCGACAAAACAGGCACCCCTTTTGAACTAGAAGCTGAAGGCCTACTCGCTGTGTGTATCCAACATGAGATGGATCATTTGGATGGCAAGCTCTTTGTAGACTACTTAAGTAGTTTAAAGCGTAATCGAATTAAGAAAAAGCTCGAAAAGATACATAAAAGCCAAAACTAAACTTTAATACCGACGGTAGTTTAAATTAACGTCATCAGCCAAAAGCGAATTAACATTGAAAATTATTTTTGCAGGTACACCCGAGTTTGCCGCCAATAGTCTTGAGGCTATCCTTAAACAAGGTCATCACGTAGTTGCCGTATATACGCAACCTGATCGCAGGGCAGGCAGAGGCAAAAAAATATTAAAAAGCCCAGTCAAACTTGTTGCTGAAGCGCACGACCTACCTGTCTATCAGCCAGAAAAGCTAACAGATAAAGACGCACAAAAAGAACTTGAAGCGTTAACACCTGACCTGATGATTGTAGCGGCCTATGGTTTACTGTTACCGACTGCTGTTTTAGACACACCTATCTTAGGTTGCGTTAACATCCATGCATCTTTATTACCTAGATGGCGTGGTGCCGCACCGATTCAGCGAGCCATTCAAGCAGGTGATACTGAGACAGGCATTACCATCATGCAAATGGATGAAGGTTTAGATACCGGCAACATGTTAATGAAAGTTTCTACCCCCATTACTGAAGCAGATACTGGTGGCACTCTTCATGACAGGCTTTCTGATTTGGGTTCAGATGCTATTTTACGTTACTTAGAATCAATCAGAGATCAGCAACCAGCGCTAGGCGAAGTTCAGAACAATGATTTAGCCAATTACGCGCACAAGCTAAACAAACAAGAAGCAGCGATAAAATGGTCAGATAACGCACACCAGATATGCCTAACCATTAGAGCATTCAATCCTTGGCCTGTTGCATTTTTAACAGTAAATAATGAACGTATACGAATTTTTGAATCAGAAGTCGTTAGCGATGTAGCTACTTGTAAGCCCGCTACGGTCCTTGAAAAAAACAAGCACGGTATTGTTGTGAGTTGTGGCAAAAACGCAATCCGAATTCTGAAACTTCAAATACCAGGAGCTAAAGCAATCACTGCACAAGCATTCTTCAATGGCGGGAAAGACATCCTGAATATCGGTGACAACTTGAATACAACAGAAAATGATTCAGGAGTAACACTTGAGCAATCTTAAGGGTTCATCCGCAAGCATACAGGACAATGTCCGCGCAATTGCCTGCCAAGTCATTCACAACGTGGTCATACAACAGCACTCTTTAAACACTTTATTACCTAAAGCAAGTGAGCAAATCGCCGAAAAAGACAAGGCCCTACTGCAAGAACTAGTGTTTGGAACCTGCCGATGGTTCTACCATCTAGAGGCACAGCACAATCAATTTTTACAAAAACCGCTTCATAAAAATGACAAAATAGCCGAAACACTGTTAAAGGTGGGAATTTACCAGCTTCAATATACGCGCATTCCAAACCATGCTGCATTAAATGAAACCGTTGCTGCCGCTGAAAATCTTGGCGTCAGAAAATTAAAAGGTTTAATCAATGCCATTTTACGTAAGGTTAATGCGCTTGACAAAACACCTCCTCTCGAAGCCGCCATTGCCAGCCATCCAGAATGGATACAAGAAAAATTAAAATACAACTGGCCCAACGAATGGGAAAGTATTTTACAGCAAAATAATCAGCACCCTCCGATGACATTGCGCATTAATCAACAACATCTCGACCGTGACAGCTATCTTCAAAAACTACTTGATGCTGAGATCGATGCAAAAGCAAGCCCCTATGCTAAAAATGGTATTTCACTCACGAATCCTTGCAATGTCATGAATTTACCTCATTTCTCAGAGGGATATGTAAGCGTTCAAGATGAAGCGGCACAACTATGCTGTAGCTTATTAGACTTATCTCCCAATTTAAACGTATTAGATGCCTGCGCAGCGCCAGGCGGAAAAACCTGCGCAATGCTCGAAACAGAACCGTCTCTTACAATGTTAGCACTTGATGCTGACCCGAAACGCAGTGAACGCATTACCGAAAACCTACAACGCCTAAAGCTTTCTGCTCAAATCAAAACGGCACAAGCTGAACTAGTTGATACGTGGTGGGATGGAAATGAATTTGATCGCATTTTATTAGATGCGCCCTGTAGCGCAACAGGTGTTATTCGACGCCACCCAGACATTAAATTACTACGAAAAGAAGACGATATTAAAAATTTAGCCGCTTTACAGCTAAAATTACTAACTTCACTCTGGCCAACACTGAAACAAGGTGGCACACTCCTCTACGCGACATGTTCTATTTTTTCGCAAGAGAACAACCGGATAATCGAACGTTTTCTTAAAAGTGAGCCAACCGCAAAAATAGCACCTATTGAAGCTGACTGGGGAGTTGACACAGGATTTGGTCGACAACTTTTTCCTCAGCAAGAAGGCCACGACGGATTCTTTTATGCTCGTTTAACAAAAAATGGCGTATCAAAATAAATACGCCATAATCATGTTTAGAAAGATTAAATTCAGACGACTGTTTAAATAAAATTATTATGAAAATTATCATTATTGGTGCAGGGCAAGTCGGTGGAACACTCGCTGAAAATCTAGCGAATGAAGAGAACGACATTACAGTTATCGACCAAGACAGTGCACGCCTCCGTGAATTGCAAGACCACCTTGATATTCGCACTGTCCACGGCCAAGGGGCTCACCCTAACATTCTTGAACAAGCCGGAGCTGAAGACGCCGACATGTTAATTGCCGTCGCGAATAGCGACGAAGTCAACATGGCGGCCTGCCAGGTTGCGTATACTTTATTTAAAACACCCAGTAAAATTTGCCGAGTGCGAGCCACGCCCTATTTAGCCAAAAAAGAGCTTTTTACAAACAAAGCCTTCCCAATTGACGTTTTAATTAGCCCTGAACAAGTCGTTACCAAACATATTACGCGCTTACTTGAATACCCTGGCGCACTTCAAGCGCTAGACTTTGCTAATGGAAAAGCACGCTTAGTCGCCATTAAAGCTTGCGAAGGTGGGCCGCTTATTGGTCATGAACTTTCTTTTTTGCGCCAACATATGCCGAATATCGATACCCGCGTTGCCGCAATTTTTCGCCAGGGCCAACCGATCATTCCGTCAGGTAAAACCGTAATTGAAGTCGATGATGAAGTATTCTTCATTGCAGCAAGAGATCATATTCGCGCGGTTATGAGTGAGCTTCAGCCGCTGGAGAAAAAATATCGCCGAATTATTATTGCTGGCGGCGGTAATATAGGTTTTAGGCTTGCCAAGCAACTTGAACGCCGCTACCAAGTAAAGATCATCGAAACTTACCACGAGCGATGCGTTGCTTTATCTGAATCGCTTGAAAAAACGATCGTATTACATGGCAACGCTGCCGGTAAAGACCTACTACTTGAAGAGAACATTGAAGATACGGATGTGTTTATTGCCGTTACCAATGATGACGAAGCTAATATCATGGCATCCATGCTGGCCAAACGTATTGGTGCGCGTAAAGTGATCGCACTAATTAGCAACCCTGATTATGTAGATTTAATTCAGGGGGGAGAAATAGACATTGCCGTTTCACCACAACAAACAACAATTGGCAGCTTGCTCACACATATTCGTAAAGGTGACGTAGTCAATGTTCATTCACTACGCAGAGGGGCTGCTGAAGCAATTGAAGCGGTTGCTCATGGTGATGAACATTCCTCAAAAGTTGTCGGAAAGCGCTTAGATGAAATCAAGCTTCCAACCGGCACGACTATCGGCGCTATTGTTCGAAAGCAAGAAGTACTTATTGCTCATGATCATATTCGTATTGAGGCTGATGACCACGTCATTTTATTTTTAATTGATAAGAAGAAAGTACGCGAAGTCGAAAAATTATTCCAAGTCGGCCTGTCCTTTTTCTAATGCACTATTCAATAAGAATACAACCGCGCATCCAAATATTGTACTTTCTGCACGCTAGGAATCAGATGTAATGCACTTTTCGACTATATGCCGCATCCTCGGCATCCTTCTGATGATTTTCAGTTTATCGATGCTACCGCCTATTTTAGTATCCTTAATTTATGACGACCATCAGGTGACAGCATTTTTACACGCATTTATTATTACCTTAGGTGTCGGGCTTATTGTGTGGCTACCCGTACGCAATATCAAAAAAGAGCTTCGCGTACGTGACGGATTCGTTGTCACCGTGCTTTTTTGGCTAGTGCTCAGCATTAGTGGTTCAATACCACTATATCTTTCAGACGCTTTAAACCTTCAATATGTTGATGCTTACTTTGAATCACTCTCAGGCCTCACTACCACCGGCGCGACCGTTATTACAGGCTTAGACATCCTGCCTAAGTCTATTCTTTGGTATCGCCAACAACTCCAATGGCTTGGCGGCATGGGCTTGATTGTACTCGCCGTAGCCATTCTCCCTATGTTAGGCATCGGTGGTATGCAGCTGTATCGAGCAGAAACACCAGGACCGGTGAAAGACAGCAAACTCACTCCTCGTATTACCGAAACAGCGAAAGCTTTATGGTATATCTATCTTGGTTTAACGACGGCCTGCGCACTCGCTTATTGGGGAGCGGGCATGACCCTTTTTGATGCCATTTGCCACAGTTTTTCAACCATCGCAATTGGTGGTTACTCGACCCACGACGCAAGTATCGGCTACTTTGATAGTAGTATCATTGAATTAATCGCTATCTTATTTATGTTTATTTCAGGGGTTAATTTCGCACTTCATTTTACCGCTTGGCGCAGCAACAGTTGGGTCACGTATATACAAGACCCCGAGTTTCGCTTTTATGGTTCATTAATGTTACTTGTTACGCTTGTCACCATCGCTACATTATATTTCACAGATACTTATGGGCTGTCAGACTCCGTTATCAGAGGCCTCTTTGAAGTGGTTTCTATTGCAACGACAACAGGCTTTGCGACCGCAGACTTTGCTAGTTGGCCATTTGTATTACCGTTCCTTTTATTTTTGGTGGCTTTTGTTGGTGGCTGCGCTGGTTCAACTGGTGGCGGCATGAAGGTTATTCGGGTATTACTTATTTACAAACAAGGCCTTAGAGAGATTAAACGACTCATCCACCCTAATGCGATAATTCCCGTTAAGCTCGGTAAGAAACCAGTACCTGACCGTGTACTTGAAGCTGTATGGGGTTTCTTTTCAGTTTATTTGTTTGTATTTGTGGTACTGCTGCTGTTATTGCTTGCGACAGGTTTAGACCAAATAACCGCATGGTCAGCCGTTGGTGCTGCCATTAATAACCTAGGCCCAGGTTTAGGGGAGGTTTCTGCTCATTATGGTGATATTCCGAATACTGCAAAATGGATACTTTGCTTTGCGATGCTAATGGGGCGTCTGGAGATTTTCACCTTGCTAATTCTATTTACACCTTCATTTTGGCGCAACTAAGAACCGTAGCCAAAGCTAGAAACATTTAGTCTCTAGCTTTTCGGGTACGCTATTATGCGGTAAAACGCTTAATACTTTTCAGCAATCCACCTCTTAAGCTCGCAATTTCATCTTTTGCTTTTTGATAAGCTTGCTCAGCAACACTATTCGAAAGGTTCTTATCAGGATCACTTTCAACTAACTTCATCTGGTTCGCTTTATTCAGACTAGCTTCTTGCCCTCGCTCATCTTTGATAACGTCTTTTTGCAAATACAAAATACTACACGCCATCATAGCTTGCCTAGGAGCTGACCGAGGCTTTAACCCGTACCATTCACAAATTTTATCAACGGATTGCTTAAATGCTTCATCTGGACCATGAACACTAATTGAAATCGTGGTTCGCTTGATTTGAGTTTCCCAAGGCACATTTACTCGGAGTTCAAAAACATCAGAAGGTGAACGACCTTTGCGCTTCACTAATACACGCCTTAACCCGCGAATATGCCCATCAGAACGAACATGATATTCAGGCAGTAAAGCTTGTTCTAGACAATAAGATTTTTGTGCTTTTTCAAATCGAGCATCTATCTCCTTAGCTTTAGCATAAGCCGCATTTCTGCTCCGTTTGATCCGAACATATTCCTGATGTTCTTCACCTCCCCATGCTCTAAAAACCCGAAAATACGACAAATCTCCGTATTTGTGATCGTATATTGCCATGCAATTATGCTCCTTGTGGGATATTCCCTACCACTATTATTTAATTACAGTTTTAATTCCTTTAAAATTACCCGCTATGTATATCACAAAACTTTCAACAAGGAACTCACATTCATGAAATACAGTATATATCTTTCAGGTGAAATTCATTCAGACTGGCGAGAACGTATCGTATCTGGCCTTAAAGAAAACGGTGTTGAAGCAAACATTTACGCCCCGATCACCAACCATGAAGCCAGTGATGAAGTCGGTGTTCGCATACTAGGTGAAGAAGAAAATGTTTTTTGGAAAGACCATAAAGCAGCAAAAATTAATGCTTTACGCACGGCCAGCCTCATCAAGAAGTCAGATATCGTTGTTGTTCGTTTCGGTGAAAAATACAAACAATGGAATGCCGCCTTTGACGCTGGTATTGCCATCGGTCAAGGTAAGCCAATTATTGTGATGCACGCCCCCGAACTAACCCACCCTCTTAAAGAAATTGATGGTGCAGCCATGGCAGTTACCGAAACACCTGAACAAGTCGTTGAAATTTTGAAGTACATCAACCAATAGACTACTCCTACAAGCTGTATTTTAAGGTATAATGCCGCACTTTTTGGTTTATGCTAAAACCGAGATCACTCACATAATAAAATTTGGTGGTAAAACCGTGTCGAATGAGACCTGTTCTAATCTATCTGAGCCCGATGTTAAAACCTTTCAAGGGCTGATACTTGCACTTCAAAATTTTTGGGCAAGCAAAGGCTGCGTTGTGCTTCAACCTTTAGATATGGAAGTCGGTGCAGGAACCTTTCATCCTGCAACCTTTCTTCGCTCTATTGGCCCAGAAACCTGGAATGCGGCATATGTACAACCAAGTCGCCGCCCAACAGATGGCCGTTATGGTGAAAATCCTAACCGCTTACAACACTACTACCAGTTTCAGGTTGTTTTAAAGCCGTCACCACTGAATATTCAAGACCTTTATCTTGAGTCATTAACAGCAATGGGCATCGATACCAGTGTACATGATGTTCGCTTTGTTGAAGACAACTGGGAATCACCATCATTAGGTGCTTGGGGCCTAGGCTGGGAAATTTGGTTAAATGGCATGGAAGTCACTCAATTCACCTACTTTCAACAGGTTGGCGGACTCGAATGCTACCCTGTAACGGGCGAAATCACCTACGGTTTAGAACGTATCGCGATGTATCTTCAAGGTGTGGATAGTGTGTACGACCTAGTTTGGGCAAATGGTCCAAATGGTGTAGTAACGTACGGCGATGTTTTCCATCAGAATGAAGTTGAAATGTCGACCTACAATTTTGAACATGCTAATACTGATGTCCTATTCACTAATTTCGATAATTTTGAAGCGGAAAGTCAGCGTATGATCGATAAAGGTCTACCTTTGCCAGCATACGAATTAGTATTAAAGGCCTCTCATACCTTCAATATGCTGGATGCTCGCCATGCGATCTCAGTAACTGAAAGACAACGCTTTATATTACGTGTTAGAACACTTGCACGCGCAGTCGCACAAAGTTATCTCGAAAGCCGACAAGAATTAGGCTTCCCACTAGCGCCCGAAGCACTTCGTAAAGAAGCGCTCGCCAAGCTCGAAGCACTTAGCTCCGGCTCTAGCAGTTCAGACAAGGGAGAAAAATAATATGTCAGCAACACAAGATTTTTTAGTTGAAATTGGTACCGAAGAATTACCCCCTAAGTCGCTCAAGAAGCTTTCCGATGCTTTTTCAAACGGTATCGAAAAAGCACTCAAGGATGCAGGTTTAAACTATGATGAAGCCAAATCATTTGCCAGCCCACGTCGCTTAGCACTTAGAATCAAGGGTTTGGAAATAAAACAAACCGACAAAATTGTTGAGAAAAAAGGCCCCTCTAAAAAAGCGGCTTTTGATAACGAAGGCCAGCCATCACGCGCGCTACTTGGCTTCGCGAAATCCTTAAAGATTGAACCAGCACAGCTAGAAGAACAAGAAACACCAAAAGGGACATGGTTAGTTTATCGCAGTACCGAAGCCGGTTCAGAAACACAATCTTTACTCAATACAATTGTTGACCAGTCTTTAAGCAAGCTTCCAATCCCTAAACGTATGCGTTGGGGCGCTCAAAGAGTTGAATTTGTTCGCCCACTACAATGGGTATTAATGATCTTTGGCGGCGAAGTTATTCAAGGCAATATTTTAGGTATTCCTAATAGCAATACAACGCGCGGCCACCGCTTCCATAGCTCAGGTGAAATTCAAATCAACCATGCGGACGATTATGAAATAGCATTATTAGAGCAAGGTAGAGTGATTGCTGATTACGATATCAGAAAAGAAAAAATCCGTTTAGGCGTTCAAGCAACCGCCGAGCAAGCAGGTGGCGTAGCCGTCATCGATGAAGATCTTTTAGACGAAGTAGCTTCTCTAAATGAGTGGCCTGTTCCCTTATTAGGAGGCTTTGAAGAACGCTTTCTTGAAGTACCAACCGAAGCACTTATCTCATCAATGAAAGAGCACCAAAAATACTTTCACTTGCTAGATAAGAGTGGCGCTATGATGCCTAATTTCATCACCATCGCAAATATCGAGAGCACCGATCCAGCTCAAGTAATTGAAGGTAATGAGCGTGTGATTCGCCCAAGATTGTCTGATGCCGCATTCTTCTTTGAGACCGATAAAAAATCGAATCTTGAAGCAAGAAGAGAGCAACTGAAAAAAATCATCTTCCAAAAAGATCTCGGTACGGTATTTGATAAAACAGAACGTGTATCGAAACTTGCCGCAAAGATCAGCCTACAAATAGGTGGCGATGCAAATGAAGCTGAACGCGCAGGCAAACTAGCCAAATCTGACCTCGTAACCGAAATGGTACTCGAATTCACTGATTTACAAGGTATTATGGGCAGCCATTATGCGCGTTTCGATGGTGAATCTGAAGAAATTGCACTCGCTTTAAACGAACAATATATGCCTAAATTTGCCGGCGATACACTACCCGGCACTAAAACTGGCCAAGCCTTATCGATTGCAGAGAAGCTCGACTCACTAGTCGGCTTATTTGGCATTAATCAGCCACCTACTGGCACCAAAGACCCTTTTGCATTACGTCGTGCAGCGCTCGGCATTTTAAGAATCATTGTTGATAAGCAGCTTGATCTTGACCTTAACGACATTATTTCTTGGTCCGTTGAGCAGTATGATGGTCTGAAAAATGACAATGTAAAACAAGAACTCGTGACTTATATGCTTGAACGTTTCAGAGCATGGTATGAGGGTGAAAATATTTCTGCCGAGGTTTTCTTGTCAGTTTGTGCACGAAGACCAACTCGACCCGTAGACTTCGACAAACGTGTTAACGCAGTAAGTGCATTTCATGCATTGGATGAAGCGCAAGCATTATCGGCAGCGAACAAACGTGTGTCTAACATCCTCGCCAAGCAAAATACTGATTTAAGTGGAAAAACAGTAAGCTCTAACTTATTGACTGATGCCGCTGAAATTGAACTCGCAGCGCAATTAAACTCACTTTCCGAAAAGGTTACACCTTTATTTGATAAGGGAGACTACGAAAGTGCATTAGCTTCGCTAGCAACACTTCAAAAGCCTGTTGATCAGTTTTTTGATGATGTGATGGTAATGGTCGATGATGAAGCGGTGAAAACGAATCGACTGATTCTATTAAACCAGCTTAGAGCGTTATTTTTGAAGGTTGCTGATATTTCGTTACTGTCGAAGTAAATCCTATTCGATTGGCACTAACTATCCGAAACCGAAAAGCGTACATAAATCATTATGTGCGCTTTTCACTTATTTTATTCAGTTTGAATCCAACCTTAGTCTGAGTTGGTGCGCAAGCACCCGATAAAGTCCACGACTACGCCTGAACAACCCACAAAATAAACTACATCAAGCCTACTTCTCGGTAATAACGAATGGCTCCTGAATGCAGTGGTGCGGATAAGCCGTCATTAATCATTTGTTTTTTTCGTAAACTATTAAATGCAGGATGGAGCTTTTTAAACTCTAAAAAGTTTTCAAAAACAACTTTTGTTAATTGATATACAACTTCATCAGGCGTTTCTCGCGATGCAACAAAGGTCGCCCCCACGCCAAACGTTTTTATTTCACGGTCCGTACCACGATACATTCCGGCAGGAATCATTGCGTCACGATAGTAGGCATTATCATTCACCATTTTATCGACTGCGCCGCCAGTTACATCAAGCAAAATACTTTCGCACTCTGTTGTCGCTTCTTTAATTGAGGTACTTGGGTGCCCGACCATAAATACCATCGCATCAAACTCATTATCACAAAGCGCTTGCGCTTGGTCTGAAGATTTCACCTCTGAAACATGCGAAAACATGCTCCGCGTCCAACCCATTTCTTTCATGAGCACTTCCATCGTCGCTCGATGGCCAGAACCAAGATTACCCAAGTTAATTCGCCTTCCCTTCAAGTCATCAAAAGTCTTAATGCCTGAATCTTTACGCGCCACAATTGTGAAAGGCTCAGAATATATAGAGAATACTGAACGCAAATCTTTATCCGGCCCATCGTTTTCAAACTCACTGCTGCCATTATAGGCATGAAACTGCCAATCTGATTGCACCACACCTAAGTCTAAATCACGCTCACGTACTTTCTCTAGGTTGTAAACAGACCCTAAAGTACTTTCCACCCCACATCGAATACCATGCTCTGAACGTAAGCGGTTAATCATACGACAAATCGCACCACCCGTTGGGTAATACACCCCCGTTACGCCACCTGTTCCAACAATCATATAATGCTTGTCTTGAGCGACGACTAAACTACTTAAACTTAGGGACACACATAGAAAGGCTGTTTTTATCAGTATTTTTTGCAACCTGAGCATTTCTTTTCCTATTACTTTAAAATTTATTCGTCGATTATAGAGAAAATGGCCGCCACAAACACCTAGAATTCGACATTAGTGGAAATATCCAAACCAAACGTTCTAGCTCTATCTAATGATAATCGGTCACTCGTCAGCGACACATTAAAGGAGGAGGATGAACACCCCAAAGTCATTGCATCGGATTTGTAATCGAACCCTGCGCTGAGTTGAAACGTATCTGTTAATCGATACTCTACATTGGTAGACGGAAAGTTTAAATCACCATACTGGTACAGCGCTAGACCTAGGTTAAGATCTGGCTGAAATTGATAAAAGCCAGACACCTTTGTCTGCTTGGGAAAACGTAGAACTTCTTTTCGGTAACCCTCAACGCCCGAAAGCACAGGTTTTACATTGATATGACCGTCATCATCAAAACTTACACGATCTGTACTGGCCGTTGCGGTAGTGAACGGGGCATCTTTAATTGTAATTTCACTGACTAAATCTGTCCACTTACCACTAAATTTCCATAAATCATCTTCAGACTGCCAACGCCAATCTATATCCAGGGTATAACCCCGCCCGGTTGGAATCTTAACGTCACGACTCAACAAGTAGTCTTTCGTGTATACATAATCTAAGGAGATTTCCCCTGTATAATCATTATCGGCAGCACTAAATTCACCAGAAACGTCACCTTTTAAAAAGCGATTTGTTTCCAGATAAGAGACATCCATACCTATGAATAATTTCGGTTTAACTTGCCATTCATAGCCTAATTTAAACCCAGTAGACCGACTATGTATCAAGTCTAGATCAACATCATAAACTCGATTTTTTTCGAGAGATATATCGTTCTTATCGCCATAAATAATTTCGGCCGTATCGGGATTATAATCCAAGGCATAATCATAACGAATAATATAAGCCGCCTTCCAGCCATTACGCTTCACGCCCATTTCCCAAATATTATGCGTAAAAGAATGATCGCCACCATCAAAATAGGGGCCTTTCATATCATCAACAATTTGCTTTATTGGCGCCGTTTCACTGTAGCCAAACATATGGGAATCAAAATAAAGTTGATATTTTGTATCAGACGACTCATTCGCTGTTGATGTATTAATACAAAGAAAAAAAACAATAAACGCAGAGAAAATGCGTTGCATAAATATAACCTGACCAATAAAAAACGATTCTTGTACAAAAAAAGAGAGGCCACAAGGGCCTCTCTACGATTTCATATTACAACACTACGATTAGAAGGCTGAAACAAACGAGCCATCAGAGTAACGAATAATATCGACACCACTTTCATTTTCTAACTCAGCATAAGTCGTATCATCGCCATTCACTTTGATTGTTCCGGTTATTTCTTCATCTTCATTGACGATAGACTCATCTGCATCAAGCTGCATCACCACACCATCATTATTGGTTAGTGTTAGGCTAGCTAAGGCAGAATCCTCAGTATCAAGGTTATCTCCCGTCGCTTCAATCGTAATTGTTCGCCCAGGGTAAGAAAGCTCTACACTCGCATCAACATCATCGTAGCCCGTTCTTTCAACGCTTAAACTAAAGGTCACAGCAGCATCGGTAACACCTGCTAGAGCTGCATCAAAAGTAAGTGTTGAAGTCACACCCACATAGTTTGTTTCTGTTTCACCAGAACTTTCATGCGTTTCGGCATCAGTAAACGTACCATCAGCGTTAAATGAAGACTCCCAGCTATACATATCTTTAAACGTTACGCCCGTAGCATCTCCTGACAAAGTAAACACAGCGTCAAAGCTATCTCTGTCATTACCGAACGTCCCTGCCATACGCAGATCAAGCATACCTAAAGTTAGAGTCAGATCTTCAACCTCTGAGTTGCTTGACTCTCCCGTAGTAGAGTCGCGATTCCAAGTTTCAGCGGTATCTTCTATAAATCGTAGGTTATTAAGGGTTACATCAATATCACCCTCAAACGTCATAACTCCATTGTCACCAGAAGCCTCAGTCTCAGCAATAGTCACCTCAAGTCCCATATCTAGGTTCGTTAAGGTGCCGTCCAAGAAATCATCATATGTTCCGGCTGACCCGGTGTCCGTGCCATCCCCTTTAAACGTTCCAGAGATAGATCCAGACACACCTGAATCTTCGCCTAAGGTAACTAACACAGCCCCAGAAGAAGAAGTCCCCTGAACTGCTAGGTCGATACTCGCCACGGGACTACCTTCATCCCCCCAAGTTGTCTCCGTTTCGTACTCGGTAAAGGTCGCGTCATTAATCAAAAACTCAGTTACCGTCGCGGAAGCATTCACAGCCACACTACTTTCAAGCTCTTGCCCACTAGTATCATCTTCTGTTAAAACAGTTACATTCTGATTAACAGTCATCACTACAGCACCGCCATCACCTTCAGCAACATTAACTACAATACCCTCAAACAACACCTCATTAGGAAGCTGATCAATCGTGGAGCCTTCTAAGGTGGTATCAAGCGCGCCCGTTTCTTCACTAAAGTTATTCGCATAGACTTCAACCATTGCCTCTATAGCTAACCCAAGCCCTTCTATTGATTTCTCAACATCGTCACCACTTGCTAAATCTGCAGCATCAGCTTGTATATCAAAGTTATCTAAAATTGCTTCGACAGATCCCTGACTTTCACCATCAGTGTTTTTAACAAGAGAGCTATCAATTGCCGTTCCTAGTTCACGTAATTCTTCGACAAAGGCTTTCACTTTAGCTAAGTTGGTCGCGCCCGCAGTTGGACTTGCCGTGCCTTGGTCACCCGTATCGGAAACGGTTGCGTCATCGGCAACTGTTTGTTCTTCTTCAACGGTTGTTTCTAAAGCGTCCAAACTAGCCGTTGCATCTGAGAAATCGCCATCTAAAGCCTCAATATCATCTGATACTTCAGCTAAAACTTCTTGAGCATCCTCTAAAATATCGCCTAAATCAGTCAAGGCCGCATCGTCTGAGTTGGTAGTTAAGCCATTATCAACGTATTCCGCTGCAAAGTTTGCTATCGCAGCGTCAATTGATACCTCTGTCGCTGCGTCTGATTGAACTGCACTAATAATTGCTGCATTGATTGCTGCATACTGTACAGCTTCATCACCTTCAAGGCTTCCTAATGTGCTAGCGACTTCTTCTGGGTCGGTTAAGTCAACAATTTCAAACTTAGTCACATCCCCCGATAAGCCAAAACGCTCAGCAACTTGCGAGTTCGCATTACTAATCGCTTCTTGAACATTAAAGTCGTTTTCTGGATCCAGTAAAATAGCAACCTTCGCTACTTCAGCTGCAACCGTTGTTAACGGTGTAATGTTTACTGAAACCGACGCGGCACTTTCAGGTAACACGGCACTCATTGTTAATTCATCCGCTGCTAGGTCTAGGTCAGCACCAAATTCAGCATCAATAACCCCGTCACCATCATTATCACAACCACCAGCAATATCACATTTCATGATTGCTGCACCGTCATTATCATCAATCACAATATAGAGAGGCTTACCATTATGAGCTGCAGGAACTTGTAGGGCATAATCTCCATTTTCATCTGTAATAGCGGTAGCAACGGCTGTCGTTTCTGGGTTACCACTCGCATCAAATAAATAAGCACTCACTAAACCACCAACGATAATACCTTTACTCGCCGTACCACTTACCGTCGAAGCAGCTGCTACTGACGGCGAACTACTACTAGAACTTCCGCCACAAGCCGATAACCCTAATGCTGCAGCAATCGCAATACTTAATCCAATACGTTTCATTTATAACCCCTAATTCTTCTGATTTTATAAGTTTCCAATGCTCGTTTTTGAATTAACATTGGATTTCTAATTAAAAATAAATGTAGTGCTGAGTTTTATGCTGCCCCTTAAATTTTTCTTCAATAAACGTTTTATACGCCTAGAAAAGCATTTACAACAAGAGGCAGGGAAAAAATCAGCTCAACAGAAGAAAAGAATAGTCGTAGATTTCACTTTTTACTGTAATGTTTCGTAAAAAATATCATATTTATTGTTTAACTCTTAAACTACTGTTTTACAACTGAAATACGAACTAAACAGTTACTTTCCTAGTACTAAGAAAGATACATAGCGCTAGTACAGTTCATAGCAGCACAGCAATTTTCAAAATTTCACAAACAAAATGAAGTCCTGCTGCTAAGCTTACCTATATATATTCAAATGTTAGAATTAAATGAACCCGATTACCCGCCCTATTTTTTACTTAATGAATCAATTGAGCTATCGCAGTAAATTTGTGCTCATTGCTTCATTGTTTGCAATCCCCTTGGTCTTCTTTGCAGGGCAGCTCGCCTATACCTATCACCAAGAAGCGAGTCAGATAAAACTAACCAGAACTGGTTTAAATTACCTCGAACAAGCAACCTACTTAATTGAAGATTTAGAAACACTACGGGATTTGTCGGTTATTGTTTCTACACAACGAGAGTCCATGCTTATTGAGAAAGTGGAAGGAGTGAAGCTAAGCGCTTTGAAAAAAATCACAAAAATGAAAACCTTCGCAATTCCTGAAAAACACCTCAGTTTCTTAACCGAGCTAGAAACTATCATTCAAAATGATACGTTCGTTCGCGGTAATGAAGAGGGTATAGAAGGTGTATACGAACAAGCACATAGTTTAATTAATCAAACTTATAGTTGGCGAACCAAGCTTTCATATGCATTTATATCTCGTTCACATAACAGCACCAATATCATCGACACCTTAAATTTGCTCAACGAAAGTGAAATATATTTACATGCATTAGGTCAGACAAGAGCCTTTGGCAGTCTATATGTAGAGCAAACTTTTATTGATTCATACGGCGCTTCAGTTTTAGAAAAAACATACTCAACACTTTCTAAATTAATAGACCTTATTGATGTAAAGGCTGAAGAATACCAAGAGTTAATCAACCTTTATCCAGAAATAACGCCAAGTAACGTGAAACGAAATCTGGGTGAAGCGCTCGAGCGTTTTTATCAGGCACTTATTGTCACTTACACACCTTCAGGCAACCCTACTGAGTTCTATAATGACATCACTAAAACTTATGAGCAGACTTACCAACAAAACCATTTATTATTCCAACTTTTAGATAATGTACTCGACAAGGATTATCAGGAAAGTAAGCATCGACTATTTGTTTTTTACGCTAGCGTAGGCTTAATGATATTATTGATTTCTTACGTTTATCTAGGGCTTTATACCTCTATGAACGCGGCGATTCGTAGCCTAATGTACTCAGCACGTAAAGTTGCCGCTGGTACCTATAACGAACCAATACATACCCATACAAAAGATGAATTATCCTCCGTTGCAGCTGCGATGGATGCTATGCGCCTGAGCATTCAGGAGCGTGAAGAAAAACTAGCATTTATGGGACAAACAGACGGACTCACAAAACTCTACAACCGCCAATATTTTGATACCGCCTTAGACCTTTCATTAGCAAACAGTCTACGCCAGCACACGCCTTTCACGTTGGTCATGATCGACATTGATAACTTCAAATCGATTAATGATACTTACGGTCATCAAACGGGCGATGAATGCTTAAGGCAGGTTGCACGATTAATAAAAGACCAATACCAACGTAAAACAGATGTTGTAGCACGTTATGGTGGTGAGGAATTTATCGCTATTTTATATGGCTCGAATCTTGAAGAAGCGATCGAACAGTCAGAAACGTTACGCACTACAATTGCGTCGCACAAAATTAAGTCAGATGAAAAAATAATACAACTCACGGCAAGTTTTGGTTTAGCGGCGCTCGCTTCACCTGAAATGAGCACCAGTAGTGATTTAATCGCTTTAGCTGACGTATTGCTATATCAATCAAAGCATACGGGTAGAAACCGCTTAAGTGCAGCTTATTATAGTGCGAGCAACTCAACAACCGCACAAATAAACACTTAGTCAGAGATGTTCATTAGCTCTTCTTTTACCCGCCTTCGCGCGACTGACCTTTCTAAACATTGTTTCTTTAGTGCTTGAATCTTAGCTTGATCGTCATCACGACCAAATAAAGGTTCTGCATCCTGACCTTTGTATCTTACGAACACTCCGTCTAAGTTCTGATATGCGATATCCACATCACATTGAATAGATGATGGCCGCCCTTCAACGCTTAAATAAAAAGTTCCTTGCCAATAGCGTGACCCTAAATCTGAGAGTGTCAGCTTGGAAGCAGACGAACTCGCACAAGCACCTAAACAAACGATACAAAAAATAGCACCTGCAAGCCTCCACAAGCTTGCTTTAGACCCGGCATTACTCACAACAGGCGCTATATTATTTTTCACTACCCCAATAACGCCCACTAACTAGCCCTTTAATTGATAAAATCATACTCTAAACAAATCGCTTTAAGTACCTGCGTTTTGCGTTCCCTTTCTATGTGATTTATTTCCATGCTTACGATGTTTCTGAGCCATAACCGCTTTAAATGCCTCTACCTGACTATCCGTCAAGATGCTTTGTAACTTATCAATAGTTTCTTGATGAAGCTCTTTCATTGCCTGATGCTGCTCTTTTCGATTCTCATCATATTGGCTGTGTAAATTTTTTCGCTTCTCATACTGAGCTTTCATAATAGCTAAAAACTCAGGGGATTGTGATTCTGAAATTTGCAGAATCGTGACGAGTTCCTCAAGCTTATTATGCTTTTTCTGAGTGATATCCTGAGCCTGCAACGGCAACGCTAGCTGAGCCATCAATAAGCACAATATAAATCGTTTCATAACACTAACCTCTTCTATAAGTGAGCACTTAGCTTATAAAAGAATTAAGGAAACAATTTGCAAGAAAAAAGGAAAAGTACGTAAACAATACTCAAACTGCTAATTAAGGTCGACAGCATAAGGCTTTAAGATTGCTAAAGGTACGATATCAAGTGCCTTAATATGTGTACGTTTTAAATGCACTCTCGGCGCCATTCCTTGTTCATGCGCTTCAAACCATCGCGCAGCACATAAACACCAATTATCACCAGGTTTTAAGCCTGCAAAACCAAAATCTGGCATAGGCGTCGATAAATCATTGCCTTTAAAACGCGAAAACTCTAAAAACTCTTTCGTTGCTTGAATACAAACTGTGTGGGAACCTAGATCCTGGTCATTGGTATTACAACAACCGTCTCGAAAAAAACCTGTAACAGGGTCTTCATTACAACTAACCAACGCCTCACCAAAAACATTCAGCGATTCATCCATACTGACGCTACTCATCAAATACCACCTATTTAGTCATTCTAATGTATTCGCTGATTGTAACGCTTAAACCCGACAGCCTCCTAGCTTTCTTCAAACTTGTAACCTAGACCATAAACAGAATGGATCAATTCTTCAGGGTATACTGCTTTAATTTTTTTACGAAGTTTTTTAATATGACTATCGATCGTGCGATCACTCACAACACGATATTCTTTGTAGATGGTTTGCATTAATTGCCCGCGTTGGTAAATTCGTCCTGGCTCACCCACTAGCACCATCAATAGATTAAACTCAACCGCAGTCAAGTCAAGCAGCGCACCTTGAACTTTAGCTTGGTATTTTTCTTTATCTAGTTCAACTAATTGACTCGAATCTGACGATTCTTTCGATGCTTTTTTTTCTATACGACGAAGTATTGCTTTAACACGAGCAACAATTTCTCGGTAGCTAAACGGTTTACACACATAATCATCGGCCCCTAACTCTAAGCCTAAGAGTCGGTCGATTTCTTCAATTCTGGCTGTAGCCATAATAATCGGCAGATCCGAAAACTGCCGCACTTCTTTACATACCTCCATGCCATCTTTATTCGGCAGCATGAGATCTAAAATCATTAAACTAGGTGAGTGCTGTTTCACCCAAGCAGCAACATGCAATCCATCCATCAAAATATGGGTATCAAAGCCTGATTGTTTTAAATAATCACTCAACAAGCTGGCGAGCTTTGGCTCATCTTCAACGATCAATATCATATTATTCATAACGTGTGTTTGCTCCCCAATACCTTATTAAAGGAGTACCTTATCAAAAGAGTACCTTGCCAAAATAACGCTTTATTAAAATGTAGACTAAACCAAAGGGAAGCGAACCGACACCTTCAAACCACCTAAATTAGATGCACTCGCATTCACCACACCTTGATGAGCCAGTACAATTTGTTTACAGATCGCCAGACCCAGACCTGAGCCACCTGTCTGCCTATTACGCGAAGCTTCTACCCGATAAAGATGATCAAATAGCTTATCCAAGTGAAAACCAGCAACGCCAGGTGAACTATCTTCAACTATCAACTCAGCTATGCGCTGTTTACCTTTTTTAAAGACTTTAACCGTGATACGAATTTCACCTGGCGCATCCGTATATTTAATACTATTACCCAAAATATTTTGAACCAACTGTTTAAGTCGACTTGCATCGGCTTGAATGCTTGCCCGTTCGTTCGGCATTTTAATACTCACATTAAGGCCATGCTCTCCTGCAAGCAATGCAAAATGTTCACCTTCTGTTTGTATTAGCTGAATCAAATCTAGCGGTGATTTGTGATAACTAATCGCCCCAATATCGGCATTGGTTAGTTCATATAAGTCATTAACCAGTCGCTGTAAATGCTTAATTTCATCTCGTGCGGATTTTACGTTTTCAATATTAAGAGGTCTAACGCCATCCTCCATCGCCTCAAGCTCTCCGCTTGTAATCGCTAGCGGGGTTCGTAGCTCATGTGATATGTCAGCAATCCATCGTTTACGAGCAGATTCATTTTGTTCAAGTGTTTGTGCCAAGTGATTAAAGTCACGTCCAAGCTCACCTATTTCATCTTTACTAGCCACCATCACTCGGTGACTTAAGTCACCACTTGAAATTGCTTTCGCTCCGTCAGTTAGCGCCTTGATTCGTCGAACAATAAAACGGGTTAAGGGAATCGCGAAGGCGGCGGATAGAAAGATCACTAAAGCGCTAATCAACAAAAAACCTTCTGTTAAGGATTCTTGCAAGGCAAAATCAAAGTCATCACCTGGGTTTCTTTTACGCTTAAAGGCTAGCCAACCAACCGTCTCTGAGCCACTTTTAATCGCCGTTAAATCATAACTTCCACCTAATCGATAACGCCCTACAACGATCTGTTTATCACTGTTTAACAATGAAAAATCTGGTTCATTCTTAGGCGGGGGTGGTGGCCTGAAGTTACTTTCACCTCGAAAAGGAAAATGCATATCACCTCCTCTATCACCAAGAGGCGGACGGTTACTCGAAAGAGGCCTACGATGTTTAGGAGGAGGTCGGTGCTCAGGAGGGGGGCGGTGCTCGTCAGGCCCAAATTCAGCCATACCACTATCGGCTTGACGAAGAAGTTGATGAAATACGCGTGGTTTTTGCGCTAAAAACCCCCAACCTCCGTTAGCTTCATACTTATCGCTCAAGCTTTTACTCATAGCCGAAAACATTTGCTGTTCTCGAATATTAATATATTTGACGAGCTCTTTATCAACCGTCCATTGGATCAATAAATACATTGTCATCACTAAAAAGGTGCTGTTTAAGAGCATGACAAAAAACAGCTTAGAACGTATCCGCACACTGACCTCACAAAACTTCATTAACGTCTTTCTAAACTTAATTACAACTTTATCACTTTACTTGAATATAAAAGTCGATTTAAGCCAGACCTAACTAGTACCTATCTAGAAATTGCGCCGTAACGAGGGCATTCCAGAATTATAAAATTATGTCGCAATATACAGACGTCATTTCTGGATAGGCACTAACTACTATACGAGACTTCCTTCACAAATTCATGATCAAAACATAGCTTCCTTATTTGATGCACATTTAAACCATAATTGCCGCACATTGTGTTTATACGATAGCAGCATCATTCGTCATAAAGGAGTATCACCATGACAAACCACCTCACTACACATTGCTTAACGCTGAAGTCAAACAAACTGAAAACAAGTCTACTACTATCAGCTTTTCTCTCTATTTCTGCCTGTTCAGACACAAATAATGATGCAACTGTTGATGATGAAAGCCAGACAGCTGACGTTGAAATAATCGAAGAAGTAGACAACGATACACCTACGACGATACCCGAGTCTGAGCCTACCGCACAAGACATAACACTCAGAGCATTAATTGAAAATTTAGATATCGACGAAGAAATTATAACGTCTCACCTGCCAGATATTTCTGAAGATTTACCACAACTCGGTATGAAGTTGTTTTATAGCCAAAGCCTAGGCGGTGACTTTGATGCAGCCTGTGTGACCTGCCATCACCCAACACTGGGCGGTGGCGATAGCTTAAGCTTACCCGTTGGTGTGGGAGCCATCATACCCACCCTTCTTGGGCCGGGTAGAACACATAGCTCTGGCCTACCAGAAGTACCCCGAAACGCCCCTACTATTTTTAATATCGGTTTATGGGATACCGGCCTGTTTCTTGACTCTCGAGTTGAAAGCATTGGTAAAGAGCCCGACACCAACAGCAGTGTTTCTGGTATCAGAACCCCAGATAGCGATTTTTTGGTAGCCGACCTCAATGCGGGCGCTAATTTAACTGCTGCGCAAGCACGCTTCCCCGTTACGTCTACCGAAGAAATGAAATCCGACCAATTTGAAGTGGGTTCAGACAATGACACAATACGTAATCACCTTGCCGCTAGAATAGGAAATTATGGTGAAGGAGAAGGTGAGTTAATAAATAATGAGTGGCTCGTAGAGTTTCAGCAAGCTTTAGGTTCGACCGGGACCGCGGAAGCATTAATTACCTTTGACAATATTGCACTCGCAATAGGCGAATATGAACGCTCTATGGTATTTATTCAATCTCCTTGGCAGAATTATGTAGAAGGTGATTTAAACGCTTTAACCGAGCAAGAAAAATCAGGCGCTCAGCTATTCTTCACATCAGTCAGAGATGGTGGTGCAGGGTGTGTGACCTGTCATAACGGCAAACTACTTTCTGATGGTCGCCACCATAACATTGCCTTCCCTCAAGCGGGACCAGGTAAAGGCGATACCAATGATGATGACTTTGGTCGTGAGCGTGAAACCAGAGATGCTGATCACCGTTACCAATTTAGAACCGCTTCGTTGTTAAATATTGCTCAAACAGCACCTTACAGCCATAGTGGTGCATACCAAAGTCTAGAAGATGTGGTGCGCCATTACATCAACCCTAACCAAGCAGTAGAAAACTTCTTTGATCGAGGCGGTATTTGTAGCCTACCCCAGTTCCGTGATGTCGAGAACTGCAATGCGCTTTACCCGAACAATGAGTCGAATTCAGCGCTTGCTTTAAATAAATTGAACGACGAAAGGCGCGCTCAAAGAACTATGTTTGAGTCTCCTCGCTTAAATAATAATGAAGTAATGGAGGTTGTTGCCTTTCTTGAAGCGCTAAGTGACCCTTGTGTAACAGATAGAGCTTGCTTAAACGACTGGATTCCTGACAACACAAGTACTGGCCCAGATGGGCAGCAACTTAATGCAATTTCTGTTTCAGGTTCACTGCTCTAGCAAATACAATTATTTAACCATTAAATGCGCGCGCCGGTTTATTCCATAGTTATAAATCGGCGCATTATATCACACACCATCTTTCACACACCCTTCCATCCCCTTTTTCATCAAAAAATAGCTTACTTACACTCGCTTTAATAGCCTCAAACATGCTATCTTCCGCGACCGTTTTTTGAGCTTTAAATACTCAGTCAATTTTGTTTAGTGGAAGGTTTAAGATGTTCGTTGGTTTTGATTACGGCACCTCTAATTGTGCAATAGGTGTCATGAATAACATGAACACAGGCGTTAACTTATTACCGCTTGATCAAGGTCGACCTTTTATGACTTCTACACTTTATGCCATTGAGCGCGAACTCATTTGTGAATATGTTGGACAGCATATCCCCAACAAACAAATGCAAACAGACTATCTCCATATACGTCGAGGCTTACTTTCACAAGCTCAAAAAGTGCGCATCGATGAAGATATACGCGCCAATGAGAAGAGTTTGTTTTTTGGCCATGAAGCCTTCGAGCAATACCTTGAAATGCCTAGCGAAGGATATTTCATTAAGTCTCCAAAATCATTTTTAGGTGCCAGCGGTCTTCGCCCTGCTTTCGTACATTTTTTTGAAGATATTGTAACGGCAATGATGCTAGGCATTAAACAACGAGCAGAACAAACCCTGCAGCATGAAATAAGCCATACGGTAATTGGTCGTCCGGTAAACTTTCAGGGCTTTAATGCCGAAAAAAGTAATCAACAAGCACTTGAAATACTAACCACTTCGGCACATAGAGCTGGCTTCAAATCCGTTGAATTTTTGTTTGAGCCACTTGCAGCGGGCTTAGACTTTGAAACAAAACTTGAAACAGACAAGACTGTACTCGTGGTTGATATTGGTGGTGGTACCAGTGACTGCGCGATGGTCAGAATGGGGCCAGGCTATCGAAATAAAACAGATCGTTCTCCTGATTTTTTAGGGCACACTGGCGAACGTATCGGCGGAAATGATTTAGATATACAATTAGCAGGTAAGGAATTTATGCCATTATTTGGCATGCAATCTCTGCTGAAAAATGGTCACCAAATGCCTACACAGTTCTTTTGGGATGCGGTGAGTACCAATGATGCAGGCGCTCAAGCTGAATACAATAGCCAACAGACAGAAAACACCTTAATAAAATTGCTAAGTGACACCACAGAACCTTCACTACTACAACGCTTCATTAATTTACGCGACGAAAAGCAAAACCATCAAATTGTACGAAGTGCTGAACAAAGTAAAATTGCGCTCTCTGAAAACAGCATTGAGCAAGTAGATTTAAGTTATGTTGAACCAACATTAAGTCGTGATATTACACGAGAGAAATTTGCTCAAGCGATTGAACGCCCGCTTGAAAAAATGACAAAGCTGATGAGTGAAGCGGTGCAACAGGCAGGAAGTAAACCCGACTTAATCTACATAACCGGTGGTTCTGCTAAATCTTTAGCCATTCAACAGGCAGTTAGGGATAAGTTTGGCGATATAGAAGTGGTTGATGGCGACCACTTTGGAAGCGTTACAGCCGGGTTAACACTGTGGGCCAAAAAGCTATTTAGCTGAGCGCTACCTTCCTTAAATACAGACGAGAACTCTTTAGTGGTAATTAGAGACGTTTTATATAAAAATATAGAGTGATACCGCGCAGACAGTTCACTCGATACAAGCCAACAATGTTTCTAAACTAAGCTCAACTCTTTAACGAGATAACTCTCTTAGAACCATGTACTGCATAGCCTTTTTCTTCAATCTGGCCAATCACATCTGTCTGATCTATAGCATTATGTTCTACCTTTAGCTCAACATCTAAACGTGTTTTAAAGGGCGATAATGTCAATAATTCTGGATCAATCGTATCAGGCAACTCCAAGTCTTCTATTTTTGTACCTTTTGCGACAGACAAGTACTTTGCACCATTTTTAGTACTTGTATATATATCAATTTTCAATGTTAGAGCCTTTTAAAGTGGTTAATTGTTGCTAACGATACGCTTAAATCTTTCAATTACCTATTTTTTTCGCCCTATTTTTCTAGCTTTATACCCAAGGTGAGAAAGTCATTATGGAAAAAAACTATTTAACAATGTACTATCCGCGCAATTCTTCCCCGAGAAGAAAAATAACGGATTTAATATAACAGGCTTGTATAACCGGCCTTATTAGGACAAATGGATGTCATCAGTGTTTATCGCACCATCGAATGTGCAATATATTAATTGCCGCTCGCTTCACTCAAAGCATATCACTCACACCAAACATTTTGTTTTTCCAAAAGAGCTAAATACCCTCCCCACTGTTCATACCCACAACACTAAAACCCCAATCAAAATGCAGGAAGCATCAGTTAATGAGAATTATTGGAATTGATTTAGGGACGACTAACAGTGCCTGTTCTTTTTGGAAAGATGGAAAACCAGAACTTATTCCTAACCGTTTACATAAGTTATTAACGCCCTCTGTCGTTGGCGTAGATGACAACGGAGAAATATTAGTCGGTGAAGCAGCCAAGCACCGCCTTGTTAGTCACCCATCACGAACCACGTCTGTTTTTAAACGCTACATTGGCGCAGCAGGCTATCAATGCCAACTAGGTAAATGCGAATTTAGCTCTGTTGAGCTTTCATCTATCGTTTTACGTAGCCTTAAAGAAGATGCAGAGCACCATCTTGGTGAAGAAGTAACCCAAGCCGTCATTAGTGTGCCCGCATATTTTAACGATGCACAACGCAAAGCAACCAAACTAGCCGGAGAGCTCGCAGGACTAACCGTTGAGCGTTTAATTAATGAACCTACTGCTGCTGCAATGGTTTATGGCTTACACCACATAAGTGACGGCGCCCAGTTTCTTATTTTAGATATGGGCGGCGGCACCTTTGATGTATCGTTAGTAGAGTATTTTTCAGGAGTGCTTGAAGTACATGCCTCATCGGGCGATAATTTTCTTGGCGGTGAAGACTTTCTCAATATATTAGTCGAAAAATACTTAGATGATCATCGTATAAATGAGAAAAAGCTTTCTTCTACAGAGCGCCAGCAAATAATTGAAGCGTTAAACAAAGCAAAACACCAACTTACCTTCGATAAAAGCGTTACGATTAAAAGCATTCATAAAGCACAAGGTGAACCTTGGACGATTGACCGAAACACTTTTGAACAGCTAGCAAAACCGCTACTTTATCGCATACAAACCCCCATTGAACGCACCTTAAATGATGCCAAAATTTCGCATTCAGACATCGATGAGGTTGTGCTGGTCGGTGGGGCAACACGCATGCCTATGTTTCGGTCATTAATATCAAAAATGTTTCGTCGTGTTCCCTCTGGAAATATTAATCCCGACTTAGTTGTCGCAATGGGTGTTGCAATTCAAGCCGGACTAAAAGAGAAAAATAGTGATTTAGACGATATTGTTTTGACCGATGTATGCCCCTATACGCTCGGTGTTGAGATTATTAATCCGGAAGATAGCAACGGCAAACAAGGTGGTTTGTTTATGCCGATCATTGACCGTAACTCGACTGTTCCGACAAGCATTGTTAAAACACTATGTACCGCTTCAGATAACCAAACACAGCTAAACATAAGCATATATCAAGGTGAATCCCGTTTAGTAAAAAACAATATTTTCTTGGGTAAGTTAGATGCAAATGTCCCGAAGGGCCCTGAAGGCCAAGAAACAGTCGACGTTCGCTATAGTTATGACATGAATGGTTTACTCGAAATAGATGTGGCCGTAAATTCAACCAATAAAACTTATCAAAAAACCATTTTCAACCACTCCGACCTACTTTCAGTAAAAGAGCTTTCAAGCTCTAAAGCAAAGCTTGCTCTCCTGAAACTCCATCCTAGAGAGAATGAAACTTATAGAGTACTCATTGCCAGAGCTGAAAAATTTTATGAAAGTACTCTCGGTAATAAGCGAAACTATATCGGTAACATTCTAAGCCAATTTGAGCAGGTATTAGAAAGCCAGGATCTAACAAAAATTGACGAAACTTCAAAACAATTCGAATCTATTTTAGATGAATTGGAACAACAAGGAATGTTTACATGAGCTGCTGGAACAGCCTCTGCATTGAACCAACGACAGATAAAGTTGCGATTAAAAGAGCTTACGCTAGTCAATTAAAAACGCATAAGCCTGATGAAGACCCCGAAGGTTTTGCAGTACTACACGCGCATTATAAGCAAGCACTTAAAACTAAGCCTCAGACCATAGAAGTAAGCGAATCCCACACTGTTGTACCAGCCTCAATCATTGAGACACTCCGTGCTGAAAAACTAAAAACAGACCAAAACATTATTGAACAACTTAAGATTGAACTATCTAAAGCTGAGCAGCCCATTGTTCAATATATTCACGAGACTCTCTCGAGCAGTAATACAGCAGATGCTCAAAAGACAGAGCTAGAATTAGAACTAGAAAAAAGTAAGGCGTTTTCAAATGAATTAAATTTCGAGACGGAATGGCGACGGCTTAAAACCAAAATTGATCACGTATTAATATTCCCTCAAAAAGCGGCTCACAAAAACAGCTGGTCTTTTTTAGAGGACAATGAAGCACTGTTCGACATCGAATTTAAAGCCTACGCATCCAGCTATGTTTTCGAACAACTCTTATCACTAAATAATGTGCCTCTCCATAAACAACGTGCCATCGCGGCTGCATTAGGTACATTTTTCAGATGGTCGGATAGAAAAGTCCTATTAGAAGCACAGTTTGGATATGAAAAGGTATTACAATTACTGGGCAATAGTAAATCAGAAGGCACGCAAAACACGCCCAAGTGGAGCAGTAACAAGTTTCATCATGGCCCCATCATTTTTAGTTCGTATTATCGAAAGTTCGCCTCAACAAGCATTGATATTGGATTCATCGCGATTGCACAATATTGTTTAGCACTTATCACAAACCTGATCGGTTTAGAGCATTTTTTGCTGGAATACGCCTTGATTAGAGGCATCGTTATGTATCTGATTTTAGCACCAATTTTAGAAGCATCTCCTCTTCAAGGGACGCCTGGAAAAAATTTATTAAATATAAAGATAACAAATTTGAAAGGACGTCGAATCAATATTTTTCACGCATATTTGCGAACTCTTTGCTTTGCACTATCGACGGTGGGGTTTAAGCTCACTTTATGGATTAATTTTTTTTCTAAAGATGGCAAACTACTACATGATCGGCTTAGCCGCTCGATTGTGATAAAGCGTTAGGCTAACGCTTTATCACAGATGAACCGCATCACTATTTCTTAGGCTGTGATCGAGAAATTAATATCGAACCAATCACTGCCGAGAACAATGAACCGACTAAAACGCCTAATTTTACATCCACCATATAACCAGCACTCTGCGTTTCAAATGCTAACGATCCAATAAATAAACTCATGGTAAAACCAATACCACAAAGAAGTGAGACCGCGTAAAACTGCATCCACGTTGCGCCAAAAGGTAGCTTGGCAATCCCCAGTTTAATCGCAATCCAACAGGCGCCAAATATGCCAATCTGTTTACCTACAAAGAGCCCAAGTGCAATACCTAGCGGTATAGGTGTCAGCAATGCATCGATTGAAACCCCATCAAGTGCAACCCCTGCATTAGCAAAAGCAAACAATGGCAAGATTAAAAAAGTCACCCACGGATGCAAGGCGTGCTCAAGAAAAGGCAACATCGCGTGCCCTTCAGTATTTTTCACATCTAAAGGAATAAAACACGCCACAGCAAAGCCTGCCAGCGTAGCATGCACACCAGATTTAAGAACAGCCACCCATACAATGATACCAATAATGATATAGGCAGCTTGGTTTCGTACAGACAAACGATTAAGCACAAAAAGAAGCCCTAAACCAACACCAGCAACCACAAGCGATAACAAAGACAGCTCGCTTGAATAGAAAAACGCAATGATTAATATCGCGCCTAAGTCATCAAAGATAGCTACTGATAATAGGAATAACTTCAATGACACCGGCACACGACTACCAAATAAGCTAAAAACACCCAATGCAAAAGCAATATCCGTTGCAGAAGGAATCGCCCAGCCTCGTACTGATACGTCATCTCCTTGGTTTAAACCATAATAAATCAACGCAGGCACAACAATACCTGCAACGGCTGCAATTCCTGGTAGTACCACTTGCGATACCGAAGACAAGTGGCCAATCATTACTTCACGCTTAATTTCCAAGCCGACTAAAAAAAAGAAAATCGCCATCAGACCATCGTTAATCCATAAAAGTAATGGTTTAGCGATATCTAAGTCTCCAAAGCGAAGCTGAACAGGTGTCGCCAAAAAACTATCGTATAAGAATGCCAACGGGCTATTCGCCAACACGAGGGCTAGCACTGCAGTCATTACAAGCAGAACTCCGCCTGCCGAATCATGGTGAAGAAGGTCTTTAAACGATTTTGATATTTTCTGTGTGCTCATTAAGCTCTCAAGATAGATTTAAATATTGAGAATAGTTATAGCTGATTTGTAAAACACAGTAAAGTAATGCTGTTACTTTAAAAAAGTACCGTGAAGTTACACTTTAATAGTGAAATTCATAACGACTGGTAACTCTCATCAATTGGATGATAAATCAATTAAAAACCAGTTCTATAAGAAAGAATTTTCTCTTTAAAAGTCACGACGACCATCGCAATTAACAGTAAAATTATGGCAATAAAAAAACGGGTACAGCAATAAAACCTAAAGCTCCAAACCTATTAAAGGACAGTCCATTACCGCTGTAATCCCTCTTATAACTTGACGCTCTTGATCGTTAATATACGCGTCAGATTGCGCGGCGCTAATAAGCCCCTTCACTAAGCGAGGCTTAAGAAGAGGATAAGCTTGACCTAGTGCATGAACGGCTCGCGTAAATTTTGCTTGGCTACATAGCTCTATCGGTAAAAGCTCAATGGTGTAGGCCCCAGCAACATTACAAGCCTTATTAAACGCCTTTGATTTTGCATCATCCTCACCGCAGCCATAATGAACCACACGAGACAATACAATTTCGTAGATGGATGAGAGTTGCTTTATCGTCTTATATTTTGGCTTCTGGACTTTTGACAGTCCAAAGTGCCGGTCACAGTATTGGCACACAAGTTGATAAATTACCCACTCAAATAATGCTACACGGCCATCCGCATGTACCATTTGCGTAATAGTCTCGCGCAATAACCTGTATTGCTTCAATGAGGTCTGCTTCAGGCTTGGGATCGCCATTTCTAACAACTGCAAACGGTGTGGGCCAGTAGTCTTTGATTTCTCATGCAATTGGTCAAGCAGTCGTTTTGCCTCTTTGGCCGGCAGTAACCAGTTTTTTTGATTTTGCTCAATCTTAGCCAGCTGCTTATTCAATACCTTGACATCATCATCCAGCAACACAGATAAAACTAAAGATACCGCACCTAATGGCTCATGCGCGAGTGCTTTAACTCGTTCAAACAACACGCCCATATCGGGCGTTTGTTTATGCAATATCTGAGTACCTTGAGTTGGCTCAAGCGTGAATTCAATTGGCTTTCCATCATAGTTTGAAGGAGTTTTCTTACCCAAAGCGTTTGCTTCAGTCACGCTTTCAACAGATTGACCTGATACAGTTTGGCCAGAAAGTTCAGAGCTATTTCCAGCCAATGATGAAAACGATGCATTTGAACGCGTTGTCGCCGTTTCACCTGAGTAAGCTGTAGGCTCTTTTTTATATCGTGTAAAACGTCCATTCCATGAAGGTAATACTCGACTAATGCGTTCTTCTAAAGGTGGATGGGTAGAAAATAACGATAAAAAGCTTTTGTAGGCACTCGAAAAAAATAAATGGCCGACCTCATGCGAAGCACTATGCTGTATGTTTGACTGCGCACTATAACCACCTATTATTTTTAATGCGCCTCCTATGCCTTCGGGGTTGCGTGTAAACTGTACAGCTGAAGCATCCGCTAAAAATTCACGTTGCCGACTCACAGCAGACTTAATTAAGTCACCAAAAAATTGCCCCAACCAGCCAATCAAAAAAAGGCACAAGCCAAATATAAAAAAGCCGCCATTTACATCTCTTCGTGAACGTGAATAAGACCTTCTTGAGCTATGACGCATGATTGTTCTGCCAGTTTCACTAATCATCAAGATGCCATGTAGCACCGCCAGAAGTTTCATATTTAGTAACATATCGCCATTTAAAATATGACTAAACTCATGTGCGATCACACCTTGAAGCTGTTCTCGATTCAAACACTCAATCGTTCCGCGCGTGACGCCTATTACAGCATCTTCGTATGACAAGCCTGCAGCGAAGGCATTTATACCTTGTTCATTATCCATGATATAAACAGGAGGAACCGGCACACCCGAGGCGAGCGCTATTTCTTCAACCACGTTAAGCAAGCGGCGCTCTAGAAGATCCTCAGCATTAGGCACCAGCAATCTGCCTCCAAGCGACTCTGCCACAACTCGGCCGCCGCTTCGTAGCGAAGCCCATTTGAAACCCATGCTAATGCCAATCACACCACACACAAGCCCTGTCACCCATAGAAACTTGTACCATCCTAAGCCAACAACAATATGTTTAAACCAGTCAATTAGCACTGAAAAGCTCGTTATAGCTTGAGGGTGAACATTCGATAAATTACTAGGATTGCTGTACCAAACAAAAATGGCAAAACAAATATTGGTAATCAGCACAATGCTCACCACCGAAAGGGTGTAAAGAAAAAGTAACCAGTTCGTTTGTTTTCTTGCTTGGTCTTGAGCTTTATAAAAATTCATACCTAAGCTGCATCTAAGTTCATCGTTGCGCTCTCATAGACCGGTTACTTAAAAACTAACCTTCGGCGCCTGTTTTATTTCTACTGAGTCTTCAAACTCAAGCAAACTGGCATCTTTTTTATGCCCAAAAGTAGGCGCAAATAAATTATGAGGAAAACTCTGTCGGAAGCTATTGTATTCCGTTACGGCATCATTAAAAGCTTGCCTTGAAAAAGCAACTCGGTTTTCAGTACTAGTTAGTTCTTCGTTGAGCTGTAACATATTCTCGCTCGCTTTTAAGTCTGGATAAGCTTCAACCGCAATATTCAGTTTTCCTAAAGCGCTTTGAAGCAAACCTTCACTCGACGCTAAATTTTGCAGCGCTTTTCCGTTAGCAGGGTTCGAGGCCGCCTCTTTCAAACCTGCCAGCGCACCATTTCGTGCAGAAATAACAGCTTCAAGCGTTTCTCGCTCATGACCCATATAAGCCTTGGCGGTTTCAACTAGGTTTGGAATTAAGTCGTATCGCCGTTTTAGTTGCACTTCTATTTGTGAAAACGAATTTTGAAACCGGTTTTTTAACGTGACAAGCGTATTGAAGATTCTAATAATATAAAAAATAACAAAAACCAGTATTAACCATGAGATTAAAGTCGACATTTCCATATTAATGATCTCTATATTATTCACTTAGATTAATTTAGGCAGTTTTCTGCCAAAAAAGAGCAATGGCTCGTTTTCTTAAAAAGCTTTCTATTTATATAAACCTAGATCTAGTTGAATTATTTATCAATATTAACTTCAGATAATTTTGCTAATTTCAGGCATTAAGGCCTTTAGTTTATGTCACACAGAAGGGCACTATTCATTATTTAGAAGGATCAAGCGAAAGGGAATGAAGCTAAAAAGAATGGTGTAAACAATAATGTTTGTTTACACCTTTAATAACATAGTTTATTTAACTTGTTCGTAAGCCCATGCTAACCAAGGCATTAGCGCTTCTAAATCACTCGCTTCAACCGTGCCACCACACCAGATACGTAAACCGTCAGGCGCATCTCTGTAAGCACCAATATCATAAGCAACAGCTTCATTTTCCAACAATTTCGTCATCGATTTAAGTGCATCAGTTGATAAATCAAGCACCAAGCAGACACTGGTATTTGAACGCGTTTCTTCTGATGCGGCAAGAAAATCAATCCATTCATGCTGCGCCACAAAACCTTCAATGACCGTCAAGTTCTTTTGTGAACGCGCGATTAATGCAGACACACCACCCAGGCTATCAACCCACCCAAGCGCATCGAGATAATCTGCCACACATAACATTGAAGGCGTATTAATCGTCGCCCCTTTAAAGATACCTTCGATTAACTTGCCACCTTTCGTCATTCTAAATAATTTAGGCATTGGCCAAGCAGGCGTATATGACTCCAATCGCTCTACGGCTCTTGGGCTTAAGATCAACATACCATGCGCCCCCTCCCCGCCTAATACTTTCTGCCAACTAAACGTGACTACATCTAATTTTTCCCAAGGCATTTCCATCGCAAAAACTGAAGACGTCGAATCACAAATGGTTAAACCGGTACGGTCATCTGCAATCCAGTCACCGTTAGGCACTTTTACCCCTGAAGTTGTACCGTTCCATGTAAAAACAATATCGTGATCAGCGTTAGCTTGGGAAAAGTCAGGCAATAAACCATAGTCTGCTTCATAAATAGAAACGTCATCTAACTTTAACTGCTTTGTGATATCCGTAATCCAGCCTTTACCAAATGATTCCCACGCAAAAATATCTACAGCCCTCTGGCCTAGCAAAGACCACATAGCCATTTCCATTGCGCCGGTATCAGAACCTGCGACCACGCCAACACGATAACCTTCAGGTAAACCTAATAACCTAGCTGTTTCTGTACAGCAAAGCTCTAATGGTTTTTTCCCGATCGCTGCACGGTGTGAGCGGCCAAGGGTTTCTAAATTTAATTGATTAACCTGATAACCCGGGCGTTTACTGCAAGGGCCAGAAGAAAAATTGGGATTATTTGGTTTTTGACTCGGTGCCATGAAGACTATCCTTTAATAAGTTTTGCTAATTCTAATCTAGATTACGTCGCTTTGCTTTTAGAAATTCGAATGAAATATAATTCTTCAGAATAAAGCTTATTTTCTTAAGAATTTGGTTTGTAGTGAAAAGCAGCTATAGTAAAAAAGTATACCTAAAAAAAAAACACGTCCGTTTTATGAAGTAGAGGCATTTAGTGCTTAAGAAAATACCTATCTCTGACCTTATCGTCGACATGTACATTTCTGAAATCATCGAAACCGCTGGCGTGCCAATGCCGAAGAAAAAACGAGGAATGATACGCGATATTCGTATCATCAGTAAGTTTATAGAAATAGGCATCCAAGAAATAATCATTGATACTGAGAAAGGTTTAGATGTTGTCAGCTTAGCTCCTTCAACTGACACAGAAACTGACACAAAAACCAATACCAACGTGCTCTACAGTACAGAGATCGAAGAAAAACTGAACACGCTCAATAAGAATATGTCGACTCAAAATCATGAACTTGAATTAGAGTGGGCAAGCGCAAAAGATATTTTTAAAACATCAGTCTCTATTTTGCATGAATCTATGCAAGCCGTAAAAAATAATGAAAAGATTAACCCTGAATATTTTCACCAAGCATCTAAAGCTATTTTACGCTCGATCATGAGAAATAAAGATGCACTTACATGGTTAGGAAAAATCAGGGACCAACATAGCTACCTTTACGAACACTCCGTTAATACCTCTATTCTAATGGGAATTTTTGCTCATGCTCATGGTTTAAGTAATGCTAACATTGAGCTATGCATCACTGGCGCCTTGTTACACGATTTAGGCCAGGTTCATATTGAAGAGGAGTTCTTCCAGCGATCTGGCCCATTAACCCCCCAAGAGTTTGAACAAGTTAAAGAGCATGTCAATTTTGGCCTTCGAATTCTTGCGGAAGATGACAACACCTCCGATATTATTATGCATATTGTACTGGAGCATCATGAACGATTCGATGGGTCCGGCTACCCTAACGGTTTAAAAAGAGATGAAATTTCCCTTTATGGCAGAATGTTTTCAATTGTAGATACTTATGATGCGGTAACAAACAATCGAAATTACAAAAAAGCTGTTCCTTCTTCAGATGGAATGCGTACTTTGCTTGAATTAGGTAAAAAACATTTTGATGAAAGTTTAGTGCATCAGTTTATTAAGTGTATGGGGATTTATCCGACAGGAAGTCTAGTTAAGTTAAATAATGGTTACTTAGCTATCGTGATTGCTCAAAATGCGCAATCCCCACTTAAGCCTCTTGTTAACGTTATGTTTAACACCCAAAACAATGCTTATATCAATCCTGAGATGCGTAACCTCATGCATGACAGCATAGAGAATATAAAAATAACAAGCTATGAAGACCCCTCTAATTTTAAGATTAATGTGGATGAGTTCATGCCAGAAGAAATGGTACTTTAACTTTTAGTCTTCAATTTAAGTTATGCTAGTCATCACTGATCTTTCAGCCACAAACCAATCATCGAAAGGACTTCAAATCTTGCATAAAATCAGCACCAGCCTATTCATTCTATTCTTAGTTCTTTTCTCACAAGCTCATGCAAAACCAATTGAGAGCAAAGAAAAGGCCGATAAAGTCAGCCAATATTTTATGGACCAAGTATTAAAGGGTGAAATAGAAGCGGCCTATTCGCTACTCTCTGCTTATGTTGGCATAGACCTTGAACAATTTATTGAGCGAGGAAAAAAAGTTGCCAATGACATGAAACAACTAGAGAAAAGTTCTGGAAAACCTCTTTCTTTTGACTTATTAGAGACACAATCTGTCGGCGAACATTTTTACAAAATCACCTATTTATTAAAATATGAAACGGTCGCTCTAATCTGGAGTATGAATTATTATCAGCCTGACCAAGGCTGGAAATTAGTAGACGTTAGCTTCAATGGCGATATTAATTCGTTATTTAAGTGACCTAATACAGGTAACACGCTCAACAAAGCTTGATCCTTAATAGAGTATCTACAGTCTATAGCTATAAAGGGTGACAACGTCAGAGTCGACGCGTGTTTAATGAATCACCACCTCTCCATCCCAAGCAGCTAATCCCACGAGTATTACTTTCATTTCACTAGGGTCTTTAATCGTATCTCCTGCCAAGGATTCTTGCTGATACCCCGGTAAATAACAACTCACTAGTCGACTCAACCAAAAACGTAATGCAGCTAATTCCAGGCAAAAAGGCCACATTACTTTTTCTTTATCAGTCCACAACCTCTCAGACTGATAGCCTTCACATAAGCTAGCAAGCTTTGCCTTATCATGCACGCCATTCGCTCCTATCGCCCAATCATTCGCTACAACAGCGAGATCAAACATAAGCGTTGCATCACACGCATGATAAAAATCAAATACGCCGGATACATCCCCGCCATCAAATAGAACATTATCTTTAAATAAGTCTCCGTGAATAGTTCCTTGAGGACAATCGAGTAAATGAGGCTGGTAAGCACAATAACGTATAAAATACCCCTGTAGCATCTCAAACTCAGACAAATCCATTTTGCCTTCCAGCTTCTCTAATTGGCCTTTCATCCATGCAACATCTCTTTGTACCGCACGACTTTGTGAAAAAGACCTTAGCGATAAATGCATTCCCGCTAGATATGAGCCCACAGCGGCACACGCTTGAATATCAGGCTCATTTAATGAAGTTCCAAGCAAACAAGGTACAATGACACCTGCTTTATCTTTTAAGCAAAAGATACTATCACCTAATCGATTTACCACAGGCGCAGGCACGTTAAAGCCATCCTGCTCAAGGTGTCGAGTCAAGTCACAAAAATAAGGTAAGTCATGCTGTTTAAGGTTTTCGAATAATGTAAGCACCCAACGTTTAGCCTTCTGCCCTTGGAGCAAGGTCGTCACAAAATAATTTGTATTTTCAATACCTGATGATATTTCTTGAAAATCAACCAAGTCACCAATATTGTATTGGCTTAGCTGTTGTTTAATTTCTTGTTTTGAAAGTGCGGTATAAACTGCCATCAAACCTCCCGACTATATAATTTCAAAATAGCGCTTTAGCTCCCAGTCAGAGATGTGCTTTCGATATTGCTGGCTTTCCCATATCCGAGTCGAAGCATAATGCTTTACAAACGCATCACCAAACAAGTCTTTTGCGACATCAGAGTGCTGCAAAGCATACGCCGCAGCGTCTAGCGTTTGAGGTAAAGCCAAGTGTGAAGGAAACGTCTGTTCATAGGCATTCCCTTTTACTTGCTTCTCAGGCTCTAGCTTACGCTCAATACCTTCAAGGCCTGAGCCTATTGCAGCAGCCAACGCCAAATAAGGGTTCGCATCAGCAGAGCCTAAACGAAACTCAACACGCTGAGAAGAATCCGTACCCGGAATCACTCGTAAAGCTGTGGTTCGATTTTCAACCCCCCATGTCGCATCCATCGGCGCCCAAAAGCCGGGCACCATACGACTATAAGCATTAACTGTTTGCGAATACATCGCACAAAGCTCAGGCATGAATTTTTGCTGCCCCGCCAAAAAATGCCGCTGAAGATCACTCATACCATGCTTTGCATGTTGATCATAAAATGCGGAGCGACCATCAGACTGATTACGTAAAGAGATATGAATATGACCACTCTGACCGGGAAAGTCATTTGACCACTTTGCCATAAACGTTGCCATCATCTCTCGACGCTGCGCCCATATTTTTACAAAGGTCTTAAATAGAATAGCTTTATCAGCAGATAAACTTGCCTCATCAACATCAATAGCTGCCTCTAAAACCCCCGGCCCAGTTTCGGTATGCAAGCCCTCTATGGGGAAATCCATCGTTTCACTCAGGTCTAATAACGATTGGTAAAGCTCTGAATGAACAGAGTTACGTAACACCGAATAGCCAAAAAAGCCGGGCGTAATGGGTTTTAAGTTTTGATAGTTTTTTTCTCGAACAGATTCAGGCGTTTCATCGAACAGGAAAAACTCATATTCAAACGCCGAAAACACCTGTAACCCCATACGCCCCGCTTTGTGTAAAACACGACGAAGTAAACCACGAGGACATAGAGCTTCCGCTTGATCTGAAAATTCTGCCAAGAAAAATAACATACCGGGCTCATCGTACAACTCTCGGCAACTCTCAGGCACAATTCTAACTGGCGCATCAGGGTACCCTGTCTGCCACCCCGTATATTCAACCCCTACATTTTCATAGAGTTGATCATTAGAATCCCAACCAAGTACCACATCGCAAAATGCAAAGCCTTTTTCAAGCGCTGAAAAAAATTTGGCTTTACTCATATACTTGCCACGAATCACACCATCGATATCCGTTAACCCTACTTTGACGTGCTTCAGACCCCGTTGCTGGATCAAAGCCTTTGCTTGATCTGCTGTTTTAATACCTTTTGCGGTCAACACTTCCATTATATTTACCTATTATTTTTTAAGTACCGCTATTAAATCTAGCAAAGATTTTAGATTTCTGTACAACTCAAAGCAAATTGATCATTTTTTCATCTTTAATCTGATTTTTTATTGAAAAAAAGATACAATGCCGCGCAATTATACGCTGAATAATGTAAAGCTCTTGACCGTCGTCAATTTAATACCTGACTAAATTACTTGGTTATTATATAATTCAGCAAATAGATACTGATTCAAGTCGTTTAAAATAGACAACTTGGTCATTGAAACTTCAGTACAAGTACTAAAATTTTCTTGTCAATTGGGAGCACGCTAAACACATGTCTGAATCAGATAAAGCAGTGAAAGACCTAATTAAACGTGAGTATGAACACGGGTTTGTCACAGACATTGAAACTGACACTTTCGAACCAGGTTTGAACGAAGCAGTTATTCGCCGTATTTCAGCAAAGAAAAAAGAACCTCAATGGCTCTTGGACTGGCGCTTAAAGGCGTACAATGCTTGGTTAGAAATGGATAATCCTGAGTGGGCACAAGTTCATTACCCAGAAATAGACTTTAATGATATTGCTTATTTCTCGGCACCTAAGTCAAACGACGATGCACCAAAAAGTTTGGACGACGTTGACCCTGAGCTGTTAAGAACCTATGAAAAGTTAGGTATCCCACTACATGAACGCGCTCGCCTAGCAGGCGTGGCGGTTGACGTAGTATTCGACAGTGTATCGATTGGCGTTACCTTTAAGGCGAAACTGGCTGAAGCAGGCGTTATCTTCTGCCCTATTTCAGAAGCAGTTCACTCCCACCCTGAGCTAGTGAAAAAATATCTCGGTAGTGTGGTCGCACAGAAAGATAATTTTTACTCTGCACTTAATTCAGCTGTATTTAGTGATGGTTCATTTGTATACATTCCTAAAGGCGTACGCTGCCCAATGGAACTATCTACTTATTTCCGTATCAACGAAGCGAATACAGGACAATTTGAACGTACGCTAATTATCGCTGAAGAAGGCAGTCATGTCAGTTATCTTGAAGGGTGTACTGCCCCGATGCGAGATGAAAACCAATTACATGCTGCAGTAGTAGAGCTAGTAATATTAGATGATGCTGAAATCAAGTATTCAACCGTTCAAAACTGGTACCCTGGTGATGAAAATGGTTTAGGCGGTATCTACAACTTTGTAACAAAACGCGCGGCATGTATCGGTAAAAATTCAAAAGTGTCTTGGACACAAGTCGAAACAGGCTCTGCAATTACTTGGAAATATCCTAGCTGTATTTTAAAAGGTGATAACAGTGTCGGTGAGTTCTACTCCGTCGCACTGACCAACAACTTTCAACAAGCTGACACTGGCACGAAGATGATCCATATTGGAAAAAACACCTCCAGTACGATTATCGCAAAAGGTATTTCCGCAGGTAAGAGCGATAGCAGCTACCGCGGCCTTGTACGTATCGGCCCTAATGCTGACAATGCCCGCAATTATACCCAATGTGACTCACTATTAATTGGGGACAAATGTGGCGCACATACCTTCCCTTATATTGAGACTAAAAATAAAACGGCCATCGTTGAACATGAAGCAACCACATCAAAAGTTAGTGATGACCAATTATTTTTATGTCAGCAACGCGGTATAGACGCTGAAAGCGCGGTTGCCATGGTGGTAAACGGTTTCTGTAAAGAAGTTTTTAAAGAGCTTCCTATGGAATTTGCCGTTGAAGCAACCAAGTTATTAGAAGTTAGCTTAGAAGGCTCTGTCGGCTAAATCAGTCACCCCTGAATTCAGAACGACTTAAAATATTGAGTCCTCACATTATCGTGAGGATACAACAAGATTGCGCAAGGTGACTTCTACAACTAACAGAAGCCACAGATTAAGAGAGATTACGATGTTAAATATTCAAAATTTACAAGCAAGTGTTGATGGTAAACAGATTCTTAAAGGTTTAGATATTGAAGTAAAAGCCGGTGAAGTTCATGCCATCATGGGCCCAAACGGCTCAGGAAAAAGTACATTATCTCAAGTATTAGCAGGAAATAGCGCTTACGAAGTAACGGGTGGCGAAGCGACATTTGAAGCTAAGAATTTGCTCGATATGGCAACAGAAGACCGCGCAAGAGAAGGCATTTTTCTTGCATTCCAATATCCCGTCGAAATTCCAGGCGTAAGCAACCTTCAGTTTATGAAAACAGCCATGAACAATATTCGTCGCCACCAAGGTTTAGACGAAATGAATGCCTCCACGTTCATGAAGCTTGCTAAAGAAAAAATTCAACAAGTAAACCTTGATCCGTCATTTCTAAAACGTGGTGTGAATGAAGGTTTCTCTGGTGGTGAAAAGAAGCGTAATGAAATCATGCAAATGCTAATGCTCGAACCTAAGCTCGCTATTTTGGATGAAACAGATTCAGGTCTCGATATTGATGCCCTGAAAGTTGTTGCGGATGGCGTTAATGCACTACGTTCGCCTGAACGAGCAATCATTATGATCACTCACTACCAACGACTGCTCGACTACATTGTTCCTGATTATGTTCATGTACTGGCGAACGGAAAAATCATTAAATCTGGCGGAAAAGAACTAGCGCTTGAGCTAGAAGAGAAAGGTTACGGCTGGTTAGGTCTTTCTGATGACGAAGAAGCTTAAAAGGAGCCCTTATGTCTAACTTAAGTACAGGGACTAAATCAAATACAGGCGCGCAAATGTTAAGCTCAATTACGTTTGATGAAAGCACTTCAAGCCTAAATGCGGAATTACAAAGCTTTAGTCAGGTTAAAAAAGAAAAGCTTGCTCTAGTGAGCATGCCAACACGTAAAACAGAAGCGTGGAAGTACTCAGCAAAACGTTTGAAGCTAGCAGACCAATATCCTGCGCTTTCTAAGCAAGCATCAAATTACCAAACCGCTTATGATTTAGACTGCCATCAAATACTAATCAGTAACGGACGCATAACGCTTAACGATTCAGATATTCAAGGTTTAGGTGTTAAGCAGTTTTCAGATTTAAGCGATGCGGAAACAAAACAAGTACTGTCAGGTGTAATTGCAGACTCTGATAATTTCCACCTTGCTGACATTAACGCTGCACAATTTCAAAATGGCATTTTCCTCAACGTTGAAGATAACGCCCAAATAGACAAGCCAGTCAAAGTTGTTTTAGAGCACCTTGGCCACGGCATGAGCTTCCCTCGAATATTTGTATTTGTTGGAAAAAATGCCTCGTTTGAATTAATCGAAGAATTGAATATCACAGCGGATGAAGCCTCTGAAGCGTTTATTAATAGCGTTTGCGACATCACGGTTTCTGAAAACGCCCAACTTCGTTATATTCGAATGAATATAGATCAAGGCACATGCAAGCACGTCGGCGCGACAGGCGTAAAATTGCTTCGCAATGCACGCTTTAACAGCTATTGCATGGCGCTAGGAAGCGAGTTAGCCCGACACGACCTACACGTTAAAATGCTGGAACCTGGCGCTGAATGTGACTTGAATGGAATATGTGTCACACGTGATCGCCAACATTACGACAATCATACCTGCATTGAACACATTGCCCCACACTGCACCAGCAACGAGACGTATCGCTGTATTGCCGACCAGCAGTCTTCAATTGTATTCAATGGTCGCATCCATATTCATCCTGACGCGCAGAAATCTTTAGGTTCAATGAGCAACAAAAACTTGCTGCTGTCATCACAAGCAGAAATCAACTCAAAACCTGAATTAGAGATTTATGCCGACGATGTAAAATGCGCGCACGGTACTACGATGGGCCAGCTAGACGAAACAGAAGTGTACTACCTTAAAACACGAGGTATATCAGCAGAACAAGCCAAATTAATGTTAACACTTGGCTTTGTGCTTGAAGTTGTAAGATCTGCTCCCATTGAAAGTATTGCAGATTACTGGGAGCAACAATTAACAGACATACTCAGTTTTCAAGCTAGCTAATACTGAGTAACTGTAATTAATAGAATGAGACCTTTGCACGACGTTACGAGCAAAGGTTTCAGAGTCTTTATGGCGAGGTAATGAAAGTACAATGAGTAAGCACACGTTAAACTTGGAAGAAATCAGGAAACAATTCCCTATTCTAAACCAAGAAGTTCATGGCAAACCGTTGATCTATTTAGATAGTGCTGCCAGTGCGCAAAAACCACTTGCCGTACTTGATTCAATGGATCATTACTATCGTAATGATAATGCCAACGTTCACCGTGGTGCACATACGCTAGGTGACCGAGCGACCCTGAATTTTGAAGCGGCACGCGATACGGTTCAAAATTTTATCAACGCTAAGTCACGACAGGAAGTTATTTGGACGAAAGGCACCACAGAAGCCGTCAATATAATTGCGAGTGGTTTAAGCCAAAGCCTCAAAGAAGGCGATGAAATCATCGTAAGCCGTATGGAACATCATGCCAATATCGTACCTTGGCAAATGGCCGCTGAAAGATGCGGCGCAATCATTCGCGTACTAGATATTAATGAGCAAGGCGAACTTGATGTCGACCAACTCGATTCGCTCTTAAATGAACGCAGCAAAGTACTTGCTGTTACACATGTTTCCAACGTGCTCGGAACCATCAACCCAGTTAAGTCACTCATTAAAAAGGCCCAAGATCGCGGCTTAATTACAGTGATTGATGGCGCACAAGCTGTGCCTCATTTTCAGGTTGATGTTCAAAATTTGGATTGCGACTTTTATGTATTTTCGTCACACAAATTATTTGGCCCAACAGGCCTAGGCGTACTTTATGGTAAAACGGAACGCTTAGAAGCTCTGCCCCCTTATCAAGGTGGTGGCGAAATGATTGAACGCGTGAGCTTTGAAGGCACGACCTACAACGTGCTTCCCTACAAGTTTGAAGCTGGCACCCCTCCTATTAGTGAGGCAATTGGTTTAGCCGCGGCCATTACATATTTTACACAATTAGATCGTAAAGCTGTGGAAGCTCACGAACAAGCACTTTTAGCGCGCGCCCATGAACTAGCGAAAGATATTCCAGGGATGCGCATCATTGGCACTGCCGAACAGAAAGTACCCGTAATGTCTTTTGAAATAAAGGGCCTTCATCCGAGCGATATCGGCACACTTCTAGACCAGCAAGGCATTGGAATTCGTACTGGGCATCATTGCGCAATGCCTCTCATGGAGTATTTCGAGCTTCCTGGTACAGCCCGAGCTTCCTTTGCATTTTACAACACCCTAGAAGAAGTTGATCAGCTGTTTACTGGTCTCGCCAAGATACAACGTATGTTTGCTTAACAATTAAGCAAACATAAAAATAGGAAACATTATGACTATTGCCACTTTTGACCCAAAAATCAGTATTTCAATGACTGACACAGCGGCCGCTCATATACAAAAAGAGCTCAGCAAACTGCCTGAAAAGAACGGTTTGCGTTTCTTTTTAGAAACAAGCGGCTGCTCCGGCTTCATGTATGAAACAGCTTTAACGAAAGGCCCCGAGTCTGAAGACAAAGTATTCTTAATCAACGATGCATTAAACCTATATGTACCGAATAAAGATTTACCATTGTTAAATGGCACTGAAATCGATTTCATTACTGTTGGTTTAAATTCAATGTTTCAATTTAGAAACCCGAATGTCACGGGCGAATGCGGTTGCGGAGAAAGTTTCTCCGTCACAGAAGATTAATATATTTTATTGATTCAGCGTATGACTATTAAGCGTACTGCATGACGGTTTGGACAAATAAGATGGAAAGAGAAGTTGTATTACTCAAGCGAGACTGTGAAGCTCGCTTAGTACCTGCAGGTACTGAAATCATGATTCCCAAAAACAGCTTTGTGACTATTACACAAGCTTTGGGCGGCACCTTTACAGTTGCCGTGAATGGGAATCTTGCAAGAATTGACAGTAAAGATGCCGATGCACTTGGCAAAGTCATCGAGGTAGAGCATTTTGACGTCATGGCTGACGGTAGCATTAATGAAAAGCAGGTTTGGGCTGCGATACGTAAATGTTACGACCCTGAAATCCCCGTAAACATTGTGGAGCTCGGCTTAATTTATGGTGTAGAGCTCACCCAAAATGATGAAGGCAAGCATATTGTGCAGGTCAAGATGACTTTAACCGCACCCGCCTGCGGCATGGGACCATCGATCATTGCCGATGTGGAACGATCCGTCACACAAGTTCCTGGCGTAGATGGAATAGATGTCGATCTAGTCTTTGATCCCCCTTGGAATAACGATATGCTAAGTGATGAAGCCAAACTTGAATTAGGTCTGTTATGAGTGAAATAGCGTTAGCGACATTTAAAGAAAGCCCTTTCGGTACAGAAATCAGCCAAGCTGATATCTTAGACGCTTTTGAATTTTTAGATGACTGGGAAGAACGATACAGCTACATCATAGATTTAGGCAAATCACTCCCAGCATTCCCTGAAAGCGAAAAAACAGCTCAACATATCATTCATGGCTGCCAGAGCCAGGTTTGGCTTATTCATCGTGTAGATGAAGCCAGTAATAAAGTTTATTTATTAATCGAGAGCGACGCCATCATAGTTAAGGGTCTCGCTGCCGTTGTGCTTGCCGCACTGAACACAAAAACGCCTGATGAAATTAGCGCTTTAGATATTAACGCTTTGTTTGAAAAAATGGATTTGATGCGCCACATAAGTCCAACACGCGGTAACGGGCTAAGATCAATGATTGAGCGCGTTAAGCTAATTGCCCAAAACCATTAAAGCATATGTTAAATTGTTGATGCATTCGCTATAAGGTATGCGGAACAAGAAATAGGAGCGCCATCATGGCGTGATTATTTATGCAAAATATCAAGCCTAAAGAATGCATTTATTGCCAAGCAGATGCATATTTTGACAGCGTACTTCAAGCAATCAGCAAGGCAAAAACACACATCGATATGGAGGTCTATATTTTTGACATAGACCCCATCGGCAAGCTCATTTCACAAGCCCTCATACACGCAGCTCAACGTGGCGTACATGTCAGACTCTTAGTGGATGGCATGGGCGTCAACTTAGACTTCATCCCCGTTGCCAAACAACTTAAAGCCGCTGGCGCTCTTGTTCGAATACATCGCCCGCTTCCTTGGCATTTCAAACTATGGGCACTCTCCCTTTCTTCCATCAAAGGTCTGCAAAAGTTTTGGTATTTATTAACTTACATCAATCGGCGAAATCATCGTAAGCTATTGATCGTTGACCACAATGCAATATGGCTAGGTAGCATAAACGTCAGCCAGAAACATTTTACACGCGATCAAGGTGGCGAAAACTGGCGAGATACAGCTATTGCATTACATAATATTGATACTCACACAGTTCAATCAGTGTACAACCTCAATTGGAGCAAAAGAAAACGAAAAACGAAAAAACGCCTGACTCAACAACTTCCCTCAACACCTTTCTTGTTAAACTTTACCCGCACCTTACGTCAAATAAAGCGAAAAAATCTAATTTCTCGAATTTCTTCTGCACAAAATAGTATCTGGATTACTAACGCCTACTTTATCCCTGATTCCAAACTTCTCAGCACTTTAATTTCAGCCAGTAAAAAAGGCGTTGATGTTCGAATCGTACTTCCTCATCAATCTGACGTGTTTTTTATGCCGTGGGTTACCTCATACTTTTATGAACAGTTACTAAAAGCAAACGTCAGAATCTATGAATATAAGGCAGGTATACTCCACGCTAAAACACTCATTATTGATAACTGGGCCAGTATCGGTTCCAGCAACCTCAACCAGCGAAGCTTGCAGCATGATTTAGAAATCGACTATGCGCTACAATCAAACGAAAGCATCAACCAACTCACGAATGACTTTCTCGATGATGTAAATCACTCCGAAGAGCTCTGCCAAATTGAGTTGAGTATAAAAAAACCTTGGCAACGCTATTTAGGCGGACTAATTTTAGTGCTATTTTCTTATTGGTTATAAAGCGATGAAATGGAACATTTTCAATTCAAGAATTGGTCTAGCATTGGGTGGCGGTGGCGCAAGAGGCATTGCTCACATCGGCGTCCTCAAGGCACTAGAAGAAAGTAATATCCGTATCTCTTATATTTCAGGCACTAGTATCGGAGCATTAATTGCAAGCTATTATGCCTTTGGGAAAGATTTAAACGACATCAAAGAGATCGGAAAAGACTTAAACTTCACCTCCGTCATCGGTTTTTCATTGCATAAAAAAGGCATATTTTCGACAAAATCTATAGAAAACATGATTATCAGAGACTTAGGTAACGTAAACATTGAAGATGCAAGCATCCCTCTTGCCATTTGTACGACGGATATTTCAAGCGGTGAGCAGGTTGTTTTAAGGCATGGGAATCTTGCCAAAGCAGTGTGCGCCTCCACCGCAATTCCCGGAATATTTATTCCCATTGAAGTTGAAAATCGTACATTAATAGATGGCGGAATTAGTGAAAATGTCCCGATAAGCCTACTGGATAAGATGGGGGCAGGCATTACACTCGGCATAAACCTAAACGGTAGCAAAAGCTATCCCGCCCCCAAAGATATGATCACAATAATGAGCAATGCCATTGATATTGCGATCGACCTTAGAACCAAAGATCAATTACGAAAAGCAGATTTTGTTATCTCTCTGAACTTGGAAAAATATAGCCGTTTAGATAATTCCAAACAATTTGAAGAGATATACAACGAGGGCTACCAACACACAAAACAAAAAATTAACGATTTGTTTTGGTATAAAAGAATTCGCTTAGCTTTTTATCTAAAAAAGCTCTATCTCGCCGTCATTCCTTTTAAGCTACCAAACATGCTTATATGGTGGAAAGAGAAAACCTAAGTCAAACACCAAACTAACGATCACCATGCGACCAGTAAATCATCCACCTGAATATTCAATCGTCCGGGGTCTACTGATATTTTACCACTCGCAAACCCTGGGTGAACTTGAGTAACAGTCAATGTGGTTTTAACATTCGTCAATTCAACGCCTTTCAACAAATCAGCATCATAAAAATTAAACGTTCGATACAGCGCTAGTTTATCACCCGGTCGAACACCGGAACTTGCCCCCGATAGAAAATGTATTGTTTTGCCTTCCACCCTAGAAATACGTGTCATAAATGGCTGGCAACGAAGCTGGTCATCCACCATAGCAGCCATCTCATTAACTATTCTCCCAACCGCAACCCCATACTCGTCTTGCCAAAATTCGGCACTTCCAAAACCAATCTTTTTATCTAGACCCGTCGTCCAGTTAGCACTTAGGGAAAAGTTTTTCTGCCAAATAATCGCTCCACTAAAGCCATCATGAACAAAAACATCTACAGAAAACCTACGGTTTGTATTTGCCTGAAAGCGCGTTAAACGCGCCCAGTATGAAGTACCTAGCGCCGCTTCATCCTCAAAACCTAAATCCCTTATCACACCGGAAACAACAAATTGCGCGCCCGTTTGTTTAGCGAATGCGGCGGCCTTCGTAAGGGTTTGCTGCTCAGTATAACTAGTGGGTGCATTTACAAGATCTTCATAAAGCGAATGCTGGCTACTTTGAAAAACAACTAAACCACCTCTTTCATGTAAAGCCTGGTTTAATACACTGGATAAGCCTCTATTAACGTTATGAATCGCACCATGACGCGTCTGATCTGGTGACTGCACAGCAAAACCCAGCACTACAACTTGCTTCTTGTAAGTACTCGCCTGCGACCCTGAACATGTCGGCACTTCATCCACATCTACATTCATAGAAAGATGTAATACGCCTTTAAATATATATTCATCCAGAACAAGTGACTTCTTTACTCGAGCCTGACTAGACACACTAATTTGGTCATGTTTCAAAATCCCATTTACAACCCGCTGCTCACTTTTAACATGAGAGCCAACTTGCATAATAGCCTGCTGTAAAGCATCTTCTCTTGCTTTTCCCCTTGCCTGCTCATACAAGCCCTCTTTATATGGGGCCTTACCCGTTACTTGAATCCAATCAGCAAAAACAAGCTGAGAGAAAAAAATCAAGACTAAAACAATGCTCACTTTGTTCATCATATATATACTTACTGTAGGTAGTAGATAGAATCCATTGAGTTACTTCCTTTTTTTGTCCTGCTACTTGAATTCGCTCTCATTGCACTATCAGCACGATAGGCATTATTTTTTGAAATAGGTCGCAAACAACTTGAGCCATATCTAAAACTATTCGTTTTATTTAGACAGTCTTGAAAGTTCCCCGGTAGCAGCAGCTCTAATACGGTTTCAAACCCAGCTCCCTTCTTCTCACTCACAGAAACAACTCTTGCCCCCCGTATAACAGAGTCAACAACCGTTCCAAAGCCATCATGTTTTAAAACAAAATCTTGAACCGTCGACATACCTGAAATACCGGTACCATAAATTCGTTCAGCTAAAGCCCTGTAAGCATCTAATTTAGAAGCCCTCAAAGCCATTAATCGCTTTGGTTCAGAAGTCATATCTTCTGTTTTTTCATACGCGCTATACCCTGTTACTCGAATCACAATTGGATTAAGCGGCACCTTTCCTTCTTCTAGCTCTTCATCACTATAAGAATTACGTTCTTGGTGTTCCGCGTTATAGCCTGCGGCCAATGTTTCCACACTAACACCAAATAAAATGAGCATAGCCCAGAGTGATATCACAGTACGCAAAGTAGAATAACGACCCATTTATTTAACCCTTATTAACCATTGTAGCCATATAAATTTAACAGCTTATACGCAATACCATGAAAAAGTTGTGCCACATTTAGAATCTTAATTAATTAGTGCATCTTCGCATAAAATCAGGCGAAACATTGCCGCATTAACAAGTATTACATCTAATTAAGCGGCAACAATCATAATATTTACTCAAGCAGACATGATCCAAGTATAATACCTACCGCTAAAAACAAGCGCCCAAAAAGCTATAATTAACGCCCAGCAATCAAAACATTATGCTTACAATAATGTGTCATCAATAAATGCAGCGAGTTAATATAAGAAAGCGTGACGTATCTTTCGTTGTGCACCTTAACTTTCAGTTACACTGTGAAACGTTTTTTTGCATTGCGCTTACGCTGCCATGGATGTTTAAGTTTGAGGAACATGCCCACAATGAGATTTAGAGCATTACCCGGCCTAGCCCGCCTACAATGTTTATTATTACTAGGACTATGCTATAGCAGCGTTGCATTTAGTGGATACCGAACTTTTCTTGACCCCCGCTCGATGGCAATGGGAGGAACAGGCGTCGCTTCTTCAACAAAATTTAATGCGTCTTCTCATAATCCAGCATTAATCGCCTTTAACCGCGGCAATAAACCCGACAAAATTCATATCAGTGCGTCTCTTGGCACAAGAGAACTACATAATTATGACTTAGAGGACGACATCCGAGATTATCAGAACTCAAGTATAGAACAAGATTTCCTTGACTCTATAGAACAAGCATCAACAAACAGTACCCCTGAAAACATTAACCTTGTGAGAACAACAGGAACAAAACTAAAAAAGAACCTGGAGGCTATAAACCTAAGCTCTTACCGCGAAGATGAAACTAGTGCATTCAGCCTGCTAGTAGATACAGACCCTGTTACCATCAACTTCTTTACTCGTCGTGAAATTCGAGAAATGGTCACGATATTAAATGTCAATGACTCCTTTATAGAGACAACCATTAATCATTTTGAAGACCCTAATAATGTTGATTTGCCAGGAGGCAACCCTAATGAACAAATAGAACCAACCGTTGATAGCACCTATTTTGAAATCAAAGAGTTTGGAGCCACCGTTGCTACGACCAACATTTATGACTATAACATGCCAATTTCCTGGGGTTTTACCCCTAAATTAATCGAAATGAATGGCTCGCATATTTCTAAAAAAATCAGCGATTATGATGTCGCCAACCCTGTTGAGGAGCGTGTCAGCACGGGTTTACTTGAATGGAACCTTGATGTTGGCTTTGCTATGCTATTAACCGATGATTTTCTTGAACAAGAAGTTGGCTTAGATGGCTTTTGGTTAGAAGGTGAGTGGGTATTTGGCATATCAGGCATGAACTTATTCCCAACCGATTTCACACCTTTTGGTGCAGACAAATTAAACCCTGAGCTGCCTGGAGAGAAACGCGCCATCCAAGCCCTATACCAAATGGGACTTGCACATTACCGTGAAAATTTTATGGTCACAGTGGATATCGAATTAAGTGAACATGAGGTTTTCGATTTTGAAGGCTTAACTCGCTTCCTATCAATAGGGGGAGAGTATTATTGGCGTGATGACTTCCATATTCGAGCAGGACTCCGCATTAACACCGTCCAAACAGAAGGCGCTGGCCAAGACACAGATACACTGTCAGCAGGTTTTTTATATCAACCACGCGGCTTTAGTATTGAGGCAGCAATCATGGGCAACGAGGTCGAAACCGGTGCGACCCTCGGCCTTGGTTTAACTTTTTAGCCATTTATGAAAATCTATCTTGTAGGCGGAGCTGTACGAGACCAGCTTCTAGGACTAAGCATCAAAGACCGAGACTGGGTTGTTGTGGGCGCCAGCCCCAAAGATATGATTCAATTAAACTACACTCAAGTTGGCGCAGATTTCCCTGTTTTTCTTCACCCCACCACAAAAGAAGAATACGCCTTAGCCCGAACCGAGCGTAAAAAAGGGTATGGCTACCAAGGTTTTGAATGCCATACATCCCCTGAAGTTAGCCTGGAAGAGGATTTACTTCGTCGAGACCTCACTATCAACGCCATCGCAATGGGGGCTGACAATCAAATAATAGACCCTTTTAACGGGCGAGCTGATATAGAATCAAAAACACTAAGACATGTTTCTCAAGCTTTTGTAGAAGACCCCCTCAGAGTTTTACGTGTCGCAAGATTTGCAGCTAGGTTTGAGCCATTAGGATTCCGTATTGCTAAGAAAACACTAAAACTAATGAAATCAATGGAGGACGCTGGCGAAACTGGGCATTTAGTGGCAGAAAGAGTTTGGCAAGAAACCGATCGTGCCCTTAAAGAGGGCTCTGCGTGGGTATTTTTTAAAACATTAAAAGATACAGGAAGCTTACGAACCTTATTTCCAGAAATTGATGCGCTGTTCGGCATCCCCCAGCCCTCTAAGTACCACCCTGAAATTGATTGCGGCATTCATGCTTTCATGTCATTACAGGCTGCTTGCAAGCTCAGCAAAGAACCTGACATTCGCTTTGCCAGCTTAATTCACGACCTTGGTAAGGCCTTAAGCCCACAAGACAACCTTCCCCATCATTATGGCCACGAGAAAAAAGGGCTTAAATTAATCAAAAGGTTATGCAAACGCTTAAAAGCACCAAGTAACTACTGTGAACTTGCGTTGCTCGTCAGTGAATTCCACACCCATGTCCATAAAGCAAAAGAACTAAAGAGTTCAACAATTTTAAAAGTTTTAAAACAATGCGATGCCTTTAGAAGACCCGACCGCTTCAAAAAAATAGTAGTTTGCTGCGAAGCCGATGCAAAAGGCAGAACTGGCTTTGAAGAAATCGAATACCCTCAAGCAAACTTATTTCTTGAAGCTCTTAAACATGCTCAGTCAGTAAGCGCTAAGTCACTTATACAACAAGGCATTATTACACCAGAAACTGAGGGCAAAGAAATTGGCAACCAAATAGATCTTGAAAGAAAAGCGCGCATAAAACACTTTTTCAAAAATATGCATTAAGTGTATTCTAGTAAAGACCAATACTTATAAGCACACTTTCTCAGCTATGATTCGGCGCCTAAAAAGTCATGCTGACGCCATGCTTCATAACTAATAATCGCAACGGCATTCGAAAGGTTCAAGCTACGGCTACCATACTTCATCGGAATTTTCACTCGGTTTTCCTCAGCAATATCCGCCATCACCTCTGGCGATAAACCATGAGTCTCAGCCCCAAACAGCAATACATCATCAGATCGATAATTCATTGCAGCGTGACTACCACACCCCTTTGTCGTACAAGCAATAATTCTCCTTGCTTGAAACTTTTCCTTAAAAGACCAGTAGTCAGAATGCAGCGTTACGTGAGCCATATCAGCATAATCAAGCCCCGCCCTACGAAGCTTTTTTTCATCTAGATCAAAACCCAAAGGTTCAATAAGGTGTAAACGAAAACCATTATTAGCCACCAGCCTAATAATATTCCCCGTATTTGGGGCAATCTGGGGTTCAAATAAAGCAATATCTAACATTTCAAACCTATTTCTATTTATATGGGAAAGAGGGGAAGTAGCACTCAATATAAAGAATATATTTTTCTGAAGCGCACATAAAAAAACAGCGCCCTAGGCGCTGTTTTTTTATTCTGAAAGCAATTAACTTAATGATCTGTCGACTCACCCGCTTTTTCAGCCGCTTCTTTTTGCTTTTGCATCATTGCTTGAGCAAAAATAGCATCAAAGTTAACAGGCGCTAACATCATTGCAGGGAAACTACCTTTAATAACCGTTGTATCAATTGTTTCACGTAAATATGGGAAAAGTAAGTTAGGGCAAAATGCATTCAATGCTTGAGCTAACTGCGGCCCTTCAACACCCTGAACAGCAAAGATACCTGCCTGCTGAACCTCAACAATATAAGCAGTCATACCTTCCACAGAAACAGTCAAAGTAACTGAGATAACCACTTCATAAAGATTTTCAGCGACTTGTTTATTCTTAGTAGACAAGTCCATCTTTACTTCAGGCTTCCACTGCTTCTGAAATACTTGTGGCGAATTTGGAGACTCAAAAGATAAATCTTTTACGTAAATACGCTGTAACGCGAATCCTGCTTGGCTTTTCTCTTGGTTTTCTTGTGTACTTTCTGAAGGTGCTTCGTTATCAGCCATCATTGATCCTATAGATATGTTTGTTATTAATAAAAAAGAGAGTGAAAAAGTTCACAATATAAATAAAGACGAAATATTAGGCTTTGGTATTATAAATTGCGAGGACTTAGCTCTCTTTTTTTAAGTCTGAGCGTATTAAATTGACCTACATCAACATTATACAGCCAAAAGTGCCTCTAACTTGTTTGTACGATCTAAAGTTAATAGCTCATCACAACCACCAACATGTTGATCACCGATCCATATTTGAGGCACCGTATGCTGCCCACTTTCAACCATCATCTTCCGACGGACGTCAGGTTTCTGATCTATCAAAATTTCATCAATTTCAAGGTTCTTTTTAGTGAACAGGGCCTTTGCTCTCACACAAAAAGGACAAAAACGAGAAGAGTACATTACGATTTCAGGCTGACTCATATGATCAAACTCACTTTTTAATTAAAGGCATATTACTATTCTTCCACTCTGAAATACCGCCCGTCATCCGACAAACGTTTTCAAAGCCTTCAGCCTGAAGCGTTTTTCCAGCCATTCCTGAGTGCTGCCCCATCTTATCAACCAATACAATATGTTTATCTTTGTACTTGTCTAACTCAGAGCTACGTTCTTTTAAATTTGCGAACGGGATATGAATTGAACCAGCAATACGCCCTTCGCTGTGTTCTTTTTTGTCCCGAACATCAACTATTACCGCCTCATCTCTATTTAACATAAGCGTTGTTTCTTGCGGGCTAATCGAGCGACCAGAGCGCGACTTTTCTGAAAACCATAAAGCGACTAACAGCGCAATAAAAATAGCCGATAGTTCGATGTGATTTGTTACAAACTCAATTAGTTGATCCATTCTTCTATATGCTCAAGATTTTAAATGCTGCGCATTATACACAAGGCACCGCTCGCTTAATAGCGGTGCGGCTTGATGTTATTAAGCTAAAAAAGGCTACGTAAATAGAGACCCAAGCTGACTCTCCTTCCATAACAGTCGCCATCACCGCAAATTCACGTTAAAATCGCTTCAATATTATTCAATACGGACAACGACCTGAGTATGACGCAAGCTAACCTGACAAAAAAGACAACCGCCTTAATAATTTTAGATGGGTGGGGCTATAGCGAGAAAGTCGAATCAAATGCGATCCTTCAAGCTAACACTCCTTTTTGGGATCAGCTATGGCGCGAGCGCCCTCATAACCTTATTCAAACCTCAGGTATGGCTGTTGGACTACCAGAAGGACAAATGGGTAATTCTGAAGTCGGACACATGAACTTAGGGGCAGGTCGAATTGTTTATCAAAACTTTACCCGTATCACCAAAGATATTACCGACAAAACTTTTGAACAAAACCCTGCATTAAATAAAGCAATTGATAGCGCGGTATCTCAGAACAAAGCAGTCCATCTATTAGGTTTAGTCTCACCAGGCGGTGTACATAGCCACGAAGACCACATTAAAGCGGCCATTTCGCTAGCGGCTAAAAAGGGTGCTAAGGAAATTTATGTACACGCTTTTCTAGACGGAAGAGACACCCCACCAAGAAGCGCAAAACCGTCTTTAACTAAAATTGATAGTCATTTAAAAACACTAGGGTTAGGCCGTATCGCTACCCTAATCGGACGATACTACGCGATGGATAGAGATAACCGTTGGGACCGTGTCCAAATGGCTTACGACCTACTAACTTTAGGCAAAGCTGAGCATCATGCTGATAACGCAACAGAAGGCTTAAACATGGCCTATGAGCGAGATGAAAATGACGAATTTGTCGCAGCAACAACAATAGGCAGCCCAGACCAGGACAATGCCTGCATTAACGATGGCGATGCTGTTATCTTTATGAACTTTAGAGCTGATCGGGCACGAGAGTTGACTCGAAGCTTTGTTGACAAGGACTTCAATGAATTCACTCAGGCAAAAAAACCTGAACTAGCTGACTTCGTGATGCTGACCGAATATGCCGCTGATATCCAGGCGAGTTGCGCTTACAAGCCCTCATCACTCCCTAATTGTTTGGGTGAGCACATGGAAAACCTTGGAAAAACACAGCTAAGAATTGCTGAGACAGAAAAGTATGCACACGTTACCTTCTTTTTTAGCGGTGGACGCGAAGCATTATTTGATGGTGAAACTCGCGAATTAATTCCTTCTCCAGATGTGGCAACTTATGATCTAAAGCCCGAGATGAGTGCTTACGAGGTTACGGATAAATTGGTATCCGCTATTAAGAGCCAGCAATATGACTTAGTAGTTTGTAATTTCGCAAATGGCGACATGGTCGGCCATACAGGCATTCTTGATGCAGCAATAAAGGCAGCCGAGTGCCTAGACAAATGCCTAGTACAAGTTAGCCAAGCGGTCAATGACATCAACGGACACTGCCTCATTACTGCTGACCACGGCAACGTTGAACAGATGCAAAACAAAGAAACCGGCCAAGCTCACACATCACACACCACACTTCCCGTCCCCCTCGTTTATATTGGTGAAACTAAGCTTAGTTTAAAAGATGATGGAAAACTGAGTGATATTGCCCCGTCACTGCTAGACTTAATGGAGCTCCCCATTCCAGAGGAGATGACAGGAAGCTCGCTTATAAAACGAGCTTAATTTTTCGGCTAAGCCTTAACTCCACATTCAATAAGAAAGAAAATCGACAATGCCAATTAACATTTCTATTCGTGTCATTTTCTTTTTTATTTTGCTTTTCGGCTTATGTAAGCCAGGCACCGGACTAGCAGACAGCCAAGACGCCTCACAGCACAAACTCGATCAACTCAAAAAGAACATTAGAGAAGTAAATAAATGGCTATCTAAAGCCAACACAGAGAAAAGCGGTTTATCGAGAGAGCTTGAACTCCAAGAAAAAGAAATTAGTCGCGTAAGCAAGAATATTCGAGCGATCCATCTTAAGATTTCTAAACAAGTCAAAGAACTTAAAGACTTAAAAACACAAAGTAAACAACAAAAATCTTCGCTTAATCAGCAAAAAGCCTTTTTAATCAAACAACTCCAAACAGCTTACTTGCAGGGTAACCAACCGGCCCTAAAAATGCTATTAGATGACGACGCACCTCAAGATATAGCCCGCTATATGCACTTTTTTTCGTACATAAATGATGCTAGAAATGAAAAAATCACAGCGTTTCAGTCGAGTTTGGCTCAACTCAAAACCACAGAAACAAACATATTAAAACAACAAACCAAGCTTAACAAAAACCGTCATACACTCGAAACAGATCGCAAAAGTCTGAGACAAAACAGAAAACAACGCAAAAAATCACTTAAAAAACTAAGCGAAAATATAAAAAACAACGCTCAGCGACTCAAAAAAATGAAAGCCGACCAAAATCGTTTAAAGAAATTATTGGTTGAATTAGAACGAACTATTACCAGCATCCCTACTCCTGCTGATGCGACCCCCTTCAAGCAACAAAAATATAAACTTCCATGGCCAAGCCGTGGTAGAGTGATTGCTCGTTTTGGCTCACGCATTGCCCAAGGAAAGTTAAAACTTAATGGGATTCGTATTGCAACACAAGAAAACAGTGAAGTATCAGCGATTCATCACGGCCGAATAATATTTTCAAACTGGATACGCGGCTTTGGTTTACTGATTATTATTGATCATGGTGATAACTACATGAGCCTTTATGGAAACAATAAAAGTCTAGTAAAAGATACGGGCGACTGGGTTAGCGCAGGCGAAACAATTGCCTATTCGAACGAAAGCAGTACAAAAAATGAATCAGGGCTATACTTTGAAATAAGAAAGAATGGAAAACCCCTAAATCCTAGCCTATGGCTACGAAAATAATACTTCAGGACGTATTTAATGAAATCAGTTTCAAAACTACCGTTATTACTCAGTTCATTGCTGTTTAGCGCACTATTATCACCCTCGGCATTAAGTGAAACGACTGAAAACAGCCCAGAATCGACACAATCACCAGTCGAGAATACACTCCCGCTACCGCTGAATGAATTAAGAAAATTTACCGATATTTTTGGCAAGATTAAAAAAGATTATGTTGAAGAAATTGATGATGCAACCCTACTCAAATACGCTATTCGTGGCATGTTATCAGGCTTAGACCCGCATTCTTCCTATCTTGAACCTAGTGCTTTCAGCGATCTACGCGAAAATACCTCTGGCTCTTTTGGTGGCTTGGGGATCGAAGTCGGCATGGAAAACGGCTTTGTAAAAGTCATTGCGCCGATTGATGATACGCCAGCCCAAAAAGGCGGCATTGAAGCAGGCGACTTAATTATCAAACTTGATGAAAAACTTGTAAAAGGCATGAGTTTGAACCAAGCCGTTGATACTATGCGCGGAAAAATTGGCACGAAAATCACACTAACAATTGTTCGTTCAGGTGTGAGAGACCCTCTCGAAATAAACCTTGTTCGTGACACCATTAAGGTAACTAGTGTTAAAACACTGCCACTAGACGATAATTATGGCTACATTAGAATCACCCAATTTCAGGTTCAGACAGGCGAAGATTTTGCAAAAGGTCTAGTAAAACTAAACACCGACATAGACACTTTATCAGGGCTTATTATTGACCTTAGAAACAACCCTGGCGGCGTATTACAAGCCTCCGTTAAAGTCGCTGACCAACTCCTAAATGAAGGCCTAATTGTCTACACTCAAGGCCGCTCAAGCATCTCTGAATTAAGCTTTAGCGCAACGCCAGGCGACAGCACCAATGGAATACCGATCATTGTATTAATTGACGGAGGCTCAGCTTCAGCCTCTGAGATTCTTGCTGGGGCTCTGCAAGATCATAATCGTGCTGTAATCATGGGGACCCAAAGTTTTGGCAAAGGATCTGTTCAGAATGTATTAGCTTTAGATGAAACACATGGTTTGAAATTAACAACCGCTCGTTATTACACGCCAAATGGTCGTTCAATACAGGCGCAGGGTATTGTTCCCGACATTGAAGTCAATCGTGCCAAACTGAGTGATGAAAAACAAAAAGCATTCTTCCGAGAAGCAGACTTAACAGGCCATTTAAGTAATGACAGCAACGCGGAGCCTGAAGAAGAAAGCGTGGCAGATAGTGAAGAAGATAAAAAACGAGCAATGCTTGAACGCGATTTCCAGTTACAAGAAGCGCTCAACCTGCTCAAGGCAATTGATATTATAAATCGCGCTAAGAAAACGCAAGAAGCTGCTGCAGAAAAAGAAGTGTCTTCAAGCATATCTCAAGCAGACGATGTTGACCAAGAAGGCACCGCTCAAAACGATAACGATGCTGCCAGCCAAGACAAAACATCTGAATGATCAGCTTGAACAGACGAAAACAGCTTGCAATAGCTGTTTTCGTTATCATTTTATGTAGTCTAGTTTCGTTAGATTCAATCGCTGAATCAATTAAGCAGCCTACCATTGCCATTATCATTGATGACATGGGAAACCAGTATCAGAATGGCTTAGACTTAGTTTTACTCCCTTACCCGCTCACTTTGTCTTTTCTGCCCAGCCGTCCACACACGCGCGCGCTATCTTCATTGGCTCAGCAATATAATAAAGAAATCATGTTGCATTCACCGATGGAAAACCAACTCGGCCTTGAGCTAGGCACAGGAGGCCTTCTTGAAACGATGTCTGAGCAAGAAATAAAAAAAACCTTATCACAAAGCTTCAAAGCTATACCAAATATGATCGGCATCAATAACCATATGGGAAGCAAGCTCACAAGTAAGCCAAAAATAATGAAATGGGTAATGGAACAAGTGCAACAACATCCGTTTTATTTTGTCGATAGCCGAACATCTTCCGATTCTGTTGCGGCTCAAATCGCAGAAGAGTTCCATATTCCAAATTTAAGTAGGGATGTATTTTTAGACCACAAACAAACACGAAAGTTTGTACAAAAGCAGTTTTTGAAGCTCATTAAGATCGCTAAAGAAAAAGGCACAGCCGTTGCTATTGCCCACCCACACAAAGTAACCGTCGACTATTTAAGCTGGGCGCTGCCCAAACTTGATGAAAAGGGCGTACGCATTGCTACAATCAGTGCACTTTGGCATATTCAGCACCCCAATAAAGAAATGCATACTCCCAAGACATCACACAACAACTGGCTCAACCCTTCAAAAACTATTGCCAAACAAAACACACATGCCATTAAACTAACGACACTTAATAACACCACCTATTGAGTTACAAGCTCAATCTCACTTTTTCGTCTTAAACTACCTACTCAGGTGGTAGGTTTCAAATACCTGTCTATACTATTTAAACGATCCTTAGAATCAACTTCAAGCCTGAACTGATTATTTAACATACATACCCTGCCAATTTGAGGCGAAAGAAACCATGTCTGGCAAAGATATAACAAGTTTATTTAATGACAAAAAACTCGCTGCTATTACGTTCAGTACCGCAGATGCCTCTTTTGCAATTCCTTTAGAGCAAGTGCTATACATTGAAAAAGATGTGCAACGAAACTTGCAGGTTGACGCACTCGAAGAATTCAATCATGGCGTTATCACCTTCCAAAATAATACCGTACAGCTTTTTGATTTCAACAAGCTACTAGGGTCTGAAAACCATCAACAAACAATGAAAGCGCTCGTCGAAAAATTAGATGAAATGGAACAGCAGCATAAAGACTGGCTTGATGCGCTCGAAAAATCACTTAAAACAAACACGCCTTTCACCAAAGCTTTAGACCCGAACAAGTGCGCGTTTGGTCAATGGTATAGTAAGTTTCAAACCGACAATGAAGAACTCTCAGAAGTATTACAACGCTTCGATGAACCTCATAAAAAGCTTCATGGCCTAGCAAAAACATTACTCGACTTGAATCATGACAACCATGAAGAAGCGATTAGAATACTAGACCAAGAACGCCTTAGTACGCTTGCTGAACTAACGCACTTATTTCACCTAACCAAAGAGCGTGCACACTCTAGCGTTCGCCCCATCATAATTTTCGTCGAACATGATAAAGGCAAAGTGACCGCACTCAGGTTAGATAATATTAATGACATTGTTAATTTCGAACAACGAAATTTCTGCAAAGATGAATCTGCAGAAGGTATTCTAAAAAGTAAAAATGAAGACTTCGTAATTGAAGGTTTTTTGCGTGATGGCGACAGCGCTCCACTCATGCTCATTAACTGCCAACCAAAAGAAACTGAAGGTACCGAAAATATTGCTTAGCTAACCCCTCAAGAAGAAAGCTATTAGTGCGCTTATGCGCACCACACAGGCAATTTAAAAGCGCATCTCAATACCCTGAGCAGCCATATAAGCTTTAGCTTCCTGCACCGTATATTCACCAAAGTGAAAAATACTCGCAGCTAATACTGCATCCGCACCACCTTTTGTAACACCATCCGCCAAATGCTCAAGATTACCTACACCGCCCGATGCAATCACCGGAATAGACACAGCATCAGTAATCGCACGCGTCACGCCTAGATCAAAACCACTTTTCATGCCGTCTTGATCCATACTAGTCAGTAGAATTTCTCCTGCACCATAGGCTGTCATCTTTTTAGCCCATTCAACTGCATCCAGCCCTGTTGGCTTTCGGCCACCATGTGTAAATATCTCCCAACGACCCGCTTCGCCTGGCAGACTCACACGTTTTGCATCAATCGCCACAACAATACACTGACTACCAAAGCGCGACGCAGCTTCACCGACAAAGTCAGGGTTAAATACTGCGGCGGTATTAATACCTACTTTATCAGCCCCAGCATTTAGCATATTTCGAATATCTTCAATTTTTCGAATCCCCCCACCCACAGTTAAGGGAATAAATACTTCACTCGCCATTTTTTCAACCGTATGAACGGTGGTATCACGCCCCTCATGACTAGCTGTAATATCCAAAAACGTTATTTCATCAGCCCCTTGCTCATCGTATTTCTTAGCGATCTCAACAGGATCGCCCGCATCACGAATATCCAAAAACTGAACACCCTTCACAACACGACCATTTTCAACATCTAAACAAGGGATAATACGTTTTGCTAAACCCATTTAACTAACCTCAAAGTTGTACTAACGATTAATCATAACTATATAAGAAGCTATAAAAGGAGCGATATAAAAACTTTCAACAACAGACAGAATATTAATAAACACTAGTGATCACAATAACGCTGCGCCTCAACCGTATCGAGTGTTTTTTCATAAATGGCTCGACCGGCCACCACACCACAAACACCGGTTACTGCTAACTCTTTCATGGATCGCACATCATCCATATTAGCAACACCACCCGCAGCAACAATAGGAATTGAAGTTGCCTGAGAAAGACGCAAAACCGCATTAACATTCATGCCCTGCATCATGCCGTCACGTGCAATATCAGTGTACACAATAGCAGACACACCTTCTCCTTCGAAACGATTTGCTAAGGCTATCGCATCAACATCTGACACCTCAGTCCGGCCTGCGATCGCAACTTTACCATTTATTGCATCAAGTCCGAGCATAACGCTTCCACCAAACTCTTTACACGCATCAGAAACAAACTCAAAGTCTGTTACAGCTTTGGTGCCAATAATTACATAGTTCACACCAGCAGTAAGGTACGCCTCAATGGTTTCTAGGTCCCGAATTCCACCACCAAGCTGAATAGAAAAATTAGGAAATCGCTGAGCAATTTCATGTATGACACGACCATTAACAGGCTCTCCTGCCAAAGCACCATCCAAATCGATTAAATGAAGACGACGAGCCCCTGCATCAAACCAACGCCCAGCCATATCAATAGGGTCATCGGAGAACACCGTCGAATCATTCATGCGCCCCTGCCTAAGCTGAACACACTGCCCACCTTTTAAATTAAGCGAAGGTATGATTAACATGTTACTTACCAGACCATCCAGCAAAATTCTTTAGTAATTGAAGCCCTGAATGCTGACTTTTTTCTGGATGAAACTGCACCGCAAAAATAGAATCATGCGCTATCGCTGCCGCCAAAGTTTTTCCATACTTCGTATGGCCGACCACATGCTTTGTACTGGCAGGCACATAGTAGCTATGAACAAAATAAAAACGAGCTTGATCTTCGATGCCATGCCACATAGGGTGAGCGACGCTCTGTTGAACCTGATTCCACCCCATATGAGGTACTTTTAATCGTACGTCATTTTCATAAAGTGATTCACCAAAGTGCTTCACATTTCCTGAAAACAAACCAATACAGTCAACACCATCATTTTCCTCACTATGCTCAAGCAAAGCCTGCATTCCAACACAAATCCCAAGTAAGGGCCTATCTTGAGAAACCTCCCTCACCAGTTCATCAAACCCCAGCCGATGAATTTCATGCATGCAATCTCTAATCGCTCCAACACCAGGAAGAATCACCCGATCGGCTTCACGAATTTTTGCTGCATCCGACGTCACCAGTACATGCGCGTCAGGAGCAACATGTTCAACCGCTTTAGACACAGAGTGTAAGTTGCCCATTCCGTAATCGATGATGGCAATAGAATTCATTTTCAGTACTCACAAATAATAACTGACCCAATTCAGGTCAGTTATAGTTTAATTTCTGGAAGGCTAATACCTTGTATTCTCTACAAGGTACCCTTTGTAGAAGGCATCATGCCTGCCATACGATCATCTAACTCAACCGCCATTCGTAAAGCTCTACCAAATGCTTTAAAAACAGTTTCAATTTGATGATGCGCATTTTTCCCTTTTAGGTTATCAATATGTAATGACACCATCGCATGATTCACAAAGCCATGGAAAAATTCATAAAAAAGATCACAATCAAAACGACCTACACTGCCTTTTACAAATGGGATATCCATTTCAAGGCCTGGACGCCCTGAAAAGTCAATTACCACTCTAGAAAGTGCTTCATCTAATGGCACATAAGCATGGCCATATCGACGAATACCTTTTTTATCACCTATCGCTTTAGCAAATGCCTGACCTAAGGTGATACCCAAGTCTTCAACCGTATGGTGGTCATCGATATGCAAATCACCTACCGCATGTGCATCGATGTCAATTAAGCCATGACGGCAAATTTGATCTAACATATGCTCTAGAAAGGGTATGCCAATATCAAACTTAGCCTTACCTGTACCATCTAGATTAATCGATACATTTATTTGCGTTTCAAGTGTATCTCGCTGAACCTGGGCTTTTCTTTCCGTCATTTATGACTCCAAATAACTTAATTCTTAAATCTTACTAGGCAGAAAGCGCGCCTTGAAGGTTTTCCATATATTCATCAACCATTGCCGCAAACTCATGTTTCACAACAGGGCTGATCGCTATTTTTAATAAACCCGGCAAAGGTAAGCTCAATTTAGCATTAGTTGTAAATTCGATATTCGTTCCACCGTCTGCAGCAGTGATTGTCCACGAACCTTCAACAACACTATTACCAACACCTTTCACCGGCTCCCAAACAATTGTGCCCGCAGACTCGTCTGAAATATACTTACACGCATAAATGGTCTGAATAGAATTACCACCTAAACCTATTTTTTCCATTTCCCATTTAAACGTACCTTCTCCAGTATCACTTAAGGTATCCACTTTAGGAAAATGAGCACCCGACTTTGGCACATCTGCAAGTAATGCAAATACAGTCGCAGCATCCGCAGGTACAGTAAAGTTACGATCTAGTTCAATATCTACTTTAACGGTCATTAGCTATTCTCTCGTTTATGGTTGCTTATTTATCTCTTAATGCAAATAGCCATCAGAGATTCAATGATTGTATTTATCTTAACTAAAGCAATATGGACAGGAATTCTAAACAGTTCAACACTAAAAATCTATGAAAGGATTAGCGCCATAGCGAACTAAGCTCTGATATACTTTTATCGACAAGCATTAATAGAACCCTAAATAATAGAATAATCAAGCATTCAACCACCTCAGTTTAAGCAATCATGACAAACACAAACCTAGATTTCGCAAGTAAACTACTATCCTGGTTCGACCAATCTGGCCGCAAAGACCTTCCGTGGCAACAAAACAAAACCCCCTACCGCGTATGGGTTTCAGAAATAATGCTACAACAAACGCAAGTGAACAGTGTGATTGAATACTACCAACGTTTCATGGCACGCTTCCCGACACTGGAATCACTCGCCATCGCCGACGAAGACCGCGTTTTAGAACTATGGGCCGGACTAGGCTACTACGCACGAGCACGCAACCTACACAGAACAGCCAAAATTGTTCAACACGACCTGCTCGGTAGATTCCCAGACACCTTAGATAGCATTATTGAGTTACCCGGCATTGGGCGCTCAACCGCTGGCGCAATACTGAGCATAGCCTTCAAACAACAAGCCACCATACTGGATGGCAACGTCAAACGGGTATTGTGCAGATTTAAAGCCATTACTTCCTGGCCGGGCGAGCGAAAAACAGAAAACGAACTCTGGATCTTAGCAGAACGGCTAACACCCAGCGCGCATACCGACGATTACACTCAAGCCATTATGGATCTTGGGGCCACTTTATGCACTCGAAGCAAACCTGATTGTGAACACTGCCCAATGGTTAAAGATTGCCAGTCTTTTAAGCTTGGCATTCAGTCAGAGCTACCAAAATCCAAACCTAAAAAAGCCATTCCTCTTAGGCATACTCGCATTGTTTTAATCGAAACCGATGATGAACACATTTTACTTGAGAAACGACCACCCACAGGCATCTGGGGAGGCCTTTACAGCCTCCCCGAAATTAATACAGAGCAATCATTGAATGACATCAGTCAACACTGCTCAACACAGTTCAATTGCTCGCTTAACTCACCTGTTGAAGCAAAAACATTCCAGCATACTTTTAGTCATTTCAAACTTGAGCTACAACCCGTAGAATTTAAAAGCTCAAATAGGCAAATAATGATTAATGATAACGATCGTTTTCTTTGGATCAAAAAAGACCAGCTTAACCAGTTAGGTATGCCCACCCCCATTGCAAAATATCTAAAACGATGCGGCCATATTGATATAAACTGATCTACATTCTTTAAGCGCTAGCCGTTTCAGAGAAATAGCTTGGCCAATTTACGAATATAGAACCTACAACTCTTTAAACTACAACGAGAAACACTTATGAGCAGAACCGTCATCTGTCGTAAATATCAAAAAGAACTCAAAGGTCTAGACCTTGTACCGATGCCTGGCGCGATCGGCCAAGACATTTATGAACATGTATCAGAACAAGCATGGAAAGAATGGCAAGCACAGCAAACGATGCTCATTAATGAAAAGCAGTTAAATATGATGGATACCACTGCCCGAGCATTCTTAAGAGAACAAATGGAAAAATTCTTTCAAAATGAAGAATATGAGCATGCAGAAGGTTACGTACCACCCTCAAAATCCGAAGATTAAAGCCTATTTAAACAGCGCCTCAAATAAAACATAAAAAAAGCACACTAATGCTTGACTCATTTATTTGAAACAGGTTTAATACGCCCCCGTTGCAGGCACACCGAGCCAACAACGCTAAGTATGACTTAGCAGTGAAATCAAACACTGTATAAAATTAGATACGCCCGGTTAGCTCAGTCGGTAGAGCAGAGGATTGAAAATCCTCGTGTCCTTGGTTCGATTCCGAGACCGGGCACCATTATTCGAAGAACCCGATCATTGAAAAATGTTCGGGTTTTTTTATGCCCGCGATTTGAGCCACTATTCATGCAGCGTCACAGCTTCAAGCCGAGCTCTTTGATTACCCTACCCTGATTTACCTCAACATACTGACGTTCACTGGCCAGACTCGAATATAACAAAACACGATGATTGGTCGCTCAAACCACATAACCTGCACAACTGTAGAAACAATTGACCTTTACCGACTATCTACCTGTTTTGGTTTTCAAATAACCTATGCTCTCTGACATATAATGCACGTAATTGAGTAATGAAGGGAGTTTGTAAAATATATTGACCAGAACGATCTAGCTTATTTGAAGTTGTGGAATATTTTTGTGTAGTAGACACTCAAAAACAAGGTCATGTTGACAGACTGTACTATCCTATTAGTACGGAGTAATTATGAATCTACGCACCTTAGTTTGGTTAGCCGCATTTACCTATACATTAGTTATAGGGGGGGCTCTTTTACTTTACCGCTTGTACATTGTTTACCCTCCAATAGAAACCGCTGCTCTGGCAAAACATCAAAATGACATAAAAGCGATCCAAACCACATTTTTTAATGAGCGCGACGCTTTGGTACGATTCAATCTTGATTGGTCAAAATGGGATGATAGTTATGAGTTTGTTGCACGACCAAATAGTCAATACATCAAACTGAATATAGAAAGCCCTTCTTTTTTGGATTCAGATATAGACAGTGTTATTTTTCTAAACCTTCAGGGGAAAGTGATTTTTTTCACTGAAAAGCTTGAAGGTCGATTTATCCGTAAGAAAGACACAGACGATTTAAATTACGATATAGATATCCAACTACTGCTAGAACAAGACCAGCAGTTTGGATTCATTCGTCGGAACGAAAAGTTAGCCTACTTTGTCAGTCATCACATCCAAGACAGTAAGGAGACGCTGGCACCAAATGGGGTGCTAATATTTATTCGGGAGATTAAACCGAATTTTATCAACCGCTTAAACTTAACTACCCAAGTTGACATCGAGCTAATCCAACACAATCAGAAAAATCTACCCCATCCCTCTCCATTGTTTAAGTTTACCATCCAAGAAGTGAGCAGTTTGTACGTGACCAACCTTGTAAACGTAAAAGGACAAGCCATTGCGGCAATTGAACTTACTTATCCCGACTCCAGCATCCCCACCCCACTCGATAAAACCTCTATCATCAGTATCTTGGTACTCATACTATTACCGATAACGATTACCATTATTGTTAACCATTTTTTCTTACAGCCGATCATTGAAATATTTAATCAAATAGGGGAAATGAAAAAAACAGGAGAGGTCAATCGCCTTGATCAGCAAACTAATATAGTAGAAATTGATGGCTTTTTAAAAACGTTTAATCGTTTAGTCGAAAAGATTAACGAACAGAAGGCAAAACTAATTGCAGATTCGATCACCGATGGACTAACTCAAATTTATAACAGAAAGTACTTTGACCAAACTTATGATAGGGTCTGGCGGACGACAGCCAGGAGCCATGCCCCAATTAGTATCGTTATGTTGGATATCGATTTCTTCAAAAAATATAATGACTGTTATGGACATATGCAGGGAGATGAGGCTTTAAAACTTGTAGCCAAAACGTTGGGTCAGCTAGCTCGTCGGGCGGATGATACGCTTGCACGATATGGTGGAGAAGAATTCGTATTACTATTCAAGCCAGAGAGTACCACCCAGTTGGAAAGTATGTTAGCTACACTAGTAGAGGCCGTTCAATTATTAGCGATTGAACATAAGGAGTCTCAAACCGCCAGTATGATCACCATTAGTTGCGGGGCATGCTTCATAAAACAAGGCGGAGACTGGATGAAAAATAATAAAGAAGCCGCATTAAAATGTGCTGATGACGCCCTTTATTGCGCTAAAGCCAATGGACGTAACCAGTATTACTTCCAAGCATTTGAAGTCAAAGAAATAAAGGATAAGAAAATATAAACCTTGCTCAGCTGTAGAGACTGAAATGATAAATTATGTTGGAATATTCTATAAACGAAATAGAGGATAATCATTCTCTAGAGAAGAACAGAGTCATAGCTATCCAGTTTCATTGATCACCTAATGGTTAACGGCTTTCTCTCGTGAATCTGCGACTATTAATTTGTTTGAGCCTCTGGCACTAAAAAAGATTTTGATTGTGAAATCATTTCTGCAAATTTTATCTTGTTGACAGGCTTGCTAAACAAGTAGCCCTGACACTGACCACACTGCATTTCCTGTAATAAAACTGCCTGCTCATGTGTTTCACCTTCAGCAACCACATCGAGCTCTAACCCTAAAGCTAATTGCACGATCGATTCGACCAGAATTCTGCTTTTGGCAGCGATTGCAATGTCATCAATGAACGATTTATCAAGCTTTAATGTATCAAACGGTATTTTTCTCAAATAACTCAACGACGAATAGCCTGTACCGATATCATCGATAGCAACAGTCAACCCCATCATCTTAAGTTTTTTGATAATTGTAATGGCATGGTCTACTTCTTTAAGTAAAACGCTTTCGGTAACTTCTAGTTCAACAGAATTAGGCTCGACTTGGTGTTTATTGAAAAGCCCCTGGATTATATCCAGCAACTCTGAATGATTAAATTGTTTAGCCGACAAATTGATCGCAACTTTACCTTTAAAATCAAGCTCCGTTTGCCAGACACTCAAGTCTTTTAGCGCATTTTCAAACACCTGAAAACCTAACGCATGAATTTGACCAGAGTTTTCCGCAACGGTTATGAATTCAAATGGAGCAATCAAGCCTTGCTCAGGATGCTCCCAGCACACCAGAGCTTCAGCACCACGAAGCTTGCCAGTGCGCAAACAAATTTTAGGCTGATAATGATTAATAAACTCTTGGTTCTCAATTCCTTTGAGATATTATTTTCCAGTCTGATTTGATTCTGTACCTGTAGATTCATCGCTTGATTGTGATAAACGTAGGCGGTTTCATTATGCTCTTCTGCATGTAACATAGCGGTCGCAGCATTTCTTAAAATATGATCAGGTGATTCATTTTCCCCAGCAACTGAGATACCTATCCGTGGAGAAATTAGAAATTTTTCCGAATTGATTTCAATCGGCTTTCTGAAAAAATAATCGATCAGGTTAGCTTGTGAAGCAAGGTCACTTTCATGCAAATAGTCATTAACCAATATAGCAAACTCAGGACCATCCAGTTTAGCCAAGACCGTGTTCACGCTACGCAAAATTCAGTGTTCACAGTTACAGTCATACGCAAACATCCCATTACACGTTGATTCCTACAAATAAACCCTATAATGGACTATCTTTATCAATAAGGAATCAGATTCATTCGTGGCTTAACCTCCAAGCTAAGCCAAATTAGCATAAAAAATGACCTCTTACCTGATTACAGCTAGAGAACAATGCCATGAAAAGAATAGCGCGCTGTCTTTTTATTGTCTTCCTAGCGGCTTTGCCGCAGTTTTCTGCTGCCCAGCAGAATGCTGAACCTTACTCGACTAATAAAGCGTCCTCCCTAGTCCTTGATTTAACGCAAGAAGAAAAGAATTGGTTAGCCACCCGCTCTGGGTTCAAAGTGGGCAGCGAAGTCGACTGGCCTCCCTTTCAGTTTACCGAACATGGCGAGGCAAAAGGTTATTCGATCGACTTGCTACGTTTGGCTGGCCAAAAAGTGGGGCTCGAATTTGAATCTGTTAGCGGCCCCTCATGGTCACAACTGATGGCTATGTTGCGCAATGGCGAGATTGATATCTTACCGGCTATTGCCAAGACCAAAGAGCGTAGTGAGTTTATTTCGTTCACCTCAGCTTATATGTCTGGTCCGGTGGTACTCGTCTCACAAGAAAATGATAATTCAGTGCGTAACATAAGTGACCTAAACGGTAAGCGCTTAGCTATAGTTGATAACTATTATTATGAAGCGCCCTTACGACGCTCCTATCCCGATGTCACGCTATTGCCAGTGGCCGGGTTGCTAGAAGGTCTAAACGCCGTCATCAATGGTGACGCCGATGCCTTCATAGGTAACCAAACGGTGATAGATACTCTGGTTCGTCAGCATTTTCTCTCAGGTCTGCAGATAGTCGGTCAAACAGGCATAGAGGATGTAGACCGGTTCTCTTTTCATATGGGCGTGGCAAAAAAACAAAATATACTGGCAGCCATTATTGATAAAGGCATTAGAGCAATCACCCAAGACGAAAATCAGGTTTTGTACGATCGCTGGCTAGGTTTTGGCATGTTAATCCATGATCAAATTGAGTCAGCCCACTTGACGGATAACGAGCAAGCCTTTATCAAAGCCCACCCTACCGTCCGCGCATCCAACGACCTGAACTGGGCACCAATCAATTTTGTAGACAATGGTCTGCCTGCAGGCTTCTCTGTCGAATATCTTAAACTGGTAGCCGCCAAAGTGGGCATAAAACTGGAATTTGTTTCCGGAGAATGGGATGAATTGATGCAACAAGCCCTCAAGAAAGAACTGGATGTCATGCTCAACATCATTAAAAATGAGCCTCGCTCCAAATATCTAAGGTTCACTAAACCCTACGCCAACTCTCCCATGGCGATTTTTTCCCGAAGCGAAGATCAGCCTCTAAAAAACATAAAAGACTTATTTGGCAAACGCGTGGCAATAGGAAAAGGTTTTTTCAGCTATCGTTATTTAGCAGAACGTTACCCTCAAATCGAGCTAATACCTGTACACTCGACACTCGATGGGCTAAAAGCTGTTTCCATTGGTAAGGCAGATGCCGTATTAGATCGCCTCGCCGTCGGCAATTACTTGATCGCCTATAATTTCATCAATAATGTGGTACCGACAGGCACATCGGGAATTGATGCGCTAGACAAAGCTGACTGGCGCTTTGGGGTACGAAAGGACTGGCCCGAACTCGCTGCTATCCTTGAGAAGGGAATGAATTTAGTATCAGGAGAGGAGTTTAGCACACTGGTGCGGAAGTGGTATCTCTATGGCGCGCCGATAGACCAACCTGTTGTTAACCTGAATAAAGAGGAAAAAGTTTGGTTGAAAGCCCACCCGGTGATCAGAGTCTCAAGCGAGGCAGATTATTACCCCTTTGACTTTCGCATCAACGAGAAACCAAGCGGTTACTCTATTGACTATGTGGAGTTACTTGCAGAACGCTTGGGCATTCGTATTGAATATGTAAGAGATACTTGGGATAACTTGCTGAAAAAGACCCAAAACAAAGAAATAGACCTAATTCATAGCATCTTCAACTACCCCGCTGATCGAGAACGTTATTTACACTTCAGCAAACCTTATAAAGCCGTATTTACCGCAATCATTGTTCGAGAGGATACGACAGACATTCGAAGCGTAGCTGACTTAGCTGAGCGAAAAGTAGCCGTCATAAAAGGTGACTCAGTTGATGAAGCGCTGAAAGTAGAGCACCCAAATGCCGAAAACATACCATATGATCAATACAGTGATGCATTGAGGGCGGTTTCATTTGGAAGCGTCGACGCCTTTGTGACTGAACTACCCGTCGCCAGCTATTATATACGCTCGTTATCTTTAACAAACTTGAAAATTGCCGCGGAAGCCCCACGACTTGCTAATAGAGATCAACGATACCGCTTAGCAGTACGTAAAGATTGGCAGCCCTTGATTCCAATTTTAGAGAAGGCTATGGACACACTCACTGCGGATGAACTTAAGTTGCTCGATGACCGCTGGGTTGCCCTACCTGATGCTTCAAACATGAAGTCTTTACAATTAAGCGCGAAAGAAAAAGCTTGGCTGACTGAACATCCAAAACTTAGCTTCGGCTATGACATCGAGCAACCCCCGATTTCGTTTACAGATAACGATGGACTGTATTCGGGGGTCACGGCTGATATTTTTGCGCATATCAAAAAGTTACTCGGTGTTGAACTTGAGCCACTTTCCCCAAGAAGCTGGGCCGAGATGTTAGATGCAGCCAAGCAAGGAAATACAGATATCATCAGTGCCTTGGTTTTCACTAAAGAGCGCGGTAAGTTTCTCAACTTTACCTCCCCCTACCTCAAGATACCCACTGTCATTGTTACTCGTAAAGAAGAATCATTTATCGTAGACATCAAAGAACTTCAGGGAAAGCAGGTGGCCGTTGTCAAAAACGATTACTCTCACGAGCTGCTCAAAACCAAACACCCTGACTTTGAACTGCTCGTCGTCAATGACGCTCAAGAAGGCTTATTGGCAGTAAACCAGAAACGGGCCTTTGCTTTTGTCGGAGGGCTGGCTGTTGCGGGTCATGTAATTGGACATTCTGGGCTTAAAGAGGTTCAGGTTTCGGGCGAGACTCCCTACCACTACGATATTGCTATAGGCACACGTAAAGGTGAGCCAATATTAGCAGGACTTATGCAAAAAGCACTGGATGCAATACCACAAGAGGAACGTAACGCAATCTTCCGAAAATGGTTTAGCGTCACCTATGAACATGAGGTAGATTATGCCTTGATCTGGCAACTCCTGTTCGCAGTCATACTTATTTTTCTGGCGTTCTTATTTTGGAATCGTAAACTTTCTGGAATGAACCAGGCGCTACTTTTCGCAAAAGAAGGTGAGCAAACAGCGCGGCTCGCAGCTGAATCAGCGAATACCTCGAAGAGTACTTTTTTAGCCAATATGAGCCACGAACTGCGAACCCCGCTAAATGCCATACTGGGGTTTTCCCAAATTATGCAAAATAAAAAAGGACGCTCTGAAGATGATCGACAAACATTAGACATTATCAACCGCTCTGGGGATTACTTACTGCAACTGATCAACGATATCCTAGATATGTCTAAAATTGAAGCAGGCCAAATGGGACTGGAAACAGAAGATCTTGATTTAACGACCTTGGTGCGGGATGTCATCGACATCATACGGGTGCGTGCCGAGGCCAAGGGTTTAAAATTAGTGGTGGAACAAAGCGCTCAATTCCCAAGATATATTCATGGTGACTCGGCTAAGCTGCGCCAGATATTCATCAACTTACTCAGTAATGCGGTAAAATTTACGGACATCGGTAAAGTGACATTACATTTAGATGCAGAAGAAAGCCCAAACAAACATATCACGCTGCTTTGCAAAGTTCAGGATAGCGGTTCGGGTATCGACGAAGTCAATTCAGACCGTATTTTTCTGCCTTTCGAGCAATTGGAGAGCTCTTCAACCCAACAAGGCACTGGACTAGGGCTTTCAATCACCCGTCAATTTGTTGAGTTAATGAATGGGTCAATTATGGTGGAGAACAAACCTGAAGGAGGTGCTATTTTTAAGTTCAACGTGCATGTTCAAACTATTAAGGATCCGGTTATACCAGATCCTACCCACCACTTACAGAAAGTTATTTGCCTTGAACCAGATCAAGGTGAATTCCGAATTTTGGTCGCTGAAGACCAATATTTAAATCAGCTATTGCTAAAAACCTTGCTAATATCAGTCGGTTTTAATGTTCGTGTTGCTGATAACGGTTTGCAAGCAGTCGAGCTCTTTGAAGAATGGCATCCCCATTTCATTTGGATGGACCTAAGAATGCCGGTGATGAATGGCATGACCGCGATACAGCAAATACGATCATTGCCCGCCGGAGATCAAGTCAAAATATCCTTCCTTACCGCCAGTGCGCTTCGATCTCAAATGATGGACTCCCTTGAAAAGGGCGCGGATGATGTGCTCTATAAGCCCTATAAACAAGAAGATATATTTTCCTGTATGGCCAAGCATATTGGCGTGCGTTATCTTTACGAACAAGAAGTTGAAAAAGAAGAAGCCGACCAAAGAAATGAACTTACCTCAGAAGCCTTCAAGCAAATACCGAGTGCTTTAAAACAATCACTCTATGATGCCGCCGTTGAACTTGATATTGAACACCTCAATGCACTAACACATGAAGTAAGAGTATTAGACCCTGAATTAGCAAAAGGTATTCAGCAAGCAATCGACAATTTTGATTTAGAAGCGCTACAAGAAAGCTTGTTTCCTAAAGCGCAGAAAAAAACCCTAGACTGGAAACGGCGGTTACGTTAAACGTCACGTTGTTTAGACTGAGCTGCCATTAAGGCAATGAATTCATCGGCAGGCAAAGGACGACCAAATAAGTAACCCTGTGCATAATCACAGCCCAAGCGCAGTAAGAATTCTTGCTGCGCCTCGTTTTCAACACCCTCAGCGATAACACTTAAATTAAGACTACTCCCTAATGCGATGACTGCGCTGGCGATCGCTGTGTCATTGATATCCTCGGTAATATCGCTAACAAAGGTGCGATCTATCTTCAGGTAATTGATCGGAAATTGTTTGATATAAGCCAAGGAAGAATAACCGGTTCCGAAATCATCGATTGATAAAGTCAGCCCTATAGCCCGTAGCGATTGGAGTGTTTCAGTCACCTGCTCAGGATCCTTCATCAACACACTTTCAGTAATCTCCAAGTCAAGGTGTCTAGCGTCTAGCCCTTCTTCAGCCAGTACCTGCCTCACCAAGCTCGGTAACTCACCCCTTTGGATCTGTACGCCAGAGATATTCACAGATATATGCTGAAGATCGTAGCCTGCTTTCAACCAAGCTTTTGTTTGTCGGCAAGCCTCACGTAATACAAATTCTCCTATAGGTAATATGAGAGAAGAAGCTTCTGCCAGAGGGATAAATTTATCAGGAGGCACCATACCCCTAGCAGTGTTTAGCCAGCGAATTAACGCCTCTGCCCCGATAATCTGACCGCTTTTAAGATCGACTTTTGGCTGATAATATAGGATAAACTCGTTCCGCTCTAAACCATGCCGGAGCTCCGATTCCAATGCTACGCGTTCAGCTGCTGCTTCTGTGAGTATTTTTGTATAACGCTTAAAGGTATTTCGTCCTTGATCCTTGGCCTGATACATCGCGCTATCGGCATTTCGAATTAACACCGCAACCTCATCACCGTCATCAGGGTAATTACTTACGCCGATACTCACCCCGAGATATAATTCATGACTATCGACTGAAAAAGGGCTGCGCATTTGATCAATTATTTTCTGGGCCAACAGCTCAATTTCCTCAAGCTGGGTGAAGGCGGAGAACAGCACAAACTCATCGCCGCCAAGTCGTGAAAATACTGAGTCGTCCCTCAGTAATTGGCTTAGTCGATTAGCTACCTTCTTTAATAACAGATCACCAAATGGATGGCCAAAACAGTCATTCACATCTTTAAATTGGTCCAGATCTAAAAAAAACACGGCTATTTTCTGTTTTGTACTGGCGACATTTTTTATTGCGCATTCCAAGCGATGATTAAATAACACCCGATTGGGAAGTTCGGTCAGCGGATCGTGTTCCGCCATAAACTCTAGTTTTTCCTCTATTTTTTTACGCAGCGTAATATCATGTGCAATGCCCTCAACGGCTTCCACATGCCCTTGTTTATTAAATACCGGAGATTCTTTCACCTCGAGCATGCAGATACTGCGATCCTTACTGTAAACCTCTAGCTCATAGGCGGGCTGTTGCTCCCCACGAATACTGCCTTCGGTAAATTCATGCACGGTTTCATTAATAGGGTTGTTAGTGAGATATTCTGAAAAATGCGTGAGGAATTCAACCGCCTCATAACCCAGCACCCCCTTTACGGAAGGACTGATATAGGTAAACACACCCTCAATATCATGAGAATAAAAAAAGTACTCATCATGCAGACTCTCAATAATACGTCTGAATTTGTCCTCACTTTGACGTAAGCGATCATTGCTCGACACTAACTCGTGAGTTCGCGCTTTAACAAGTTCTTCCAGGTTCATCTGCATATGGCGTAGCTGCAAATGAGATCGCACCCGAACAACTATCTCTTCTTGTTGAAAGGGTTTAGTGATGAAGTCAACACCCCCTACTTCAAAACCTTTGACACGCTCACTGACTTCGTTAAGGGCACTAATAAAGATAACAGGAATGTCACACGTATGCGGATCATTTTTTAAGCGTCGACACACTTCGTAGCCGTCGATACCCGGCATATTGATATCGAGTAAGATGAGCTCGGGTTGACGCTTGGCAATGGAACTCAAAGCTTGTTCGCCACTTGAGGCAGGGCGAATTTTGTAACCTTCAGCGCTAAGAATGCTCATCAATAACTTTAAGTTGGCAGGCGTGTCATCCACCGCCATTATTTCACCAGAATTAGTGTTGTCAGATACATTCATAACTTTACTGCCGCAAGATGGCTAACATGTAAAACATTAAGTGATGTAACTACTTACATTAGTCCAGATTTACTCGTATTACTAATACTATTATCCATTGTTCTTCTGGTAATTTACCTGAATAATCGGACATAGTTTTCTCATGTATGGACCTCCCCAAGCCACAGGGCATCCATTTATTAAATGGGTGAAATTACTGCTATACAATGTAAAGACGATTAATAAAAGCGAACATAAAAACTCACTATGTCATTCTAACCACATAAGTCTAATGATCACTTTTGCTCAATATAAAGCGAATACGCTTGCATTTAATAAGGAGCGTTTTGTGCTCTTTACTCGCGGTTTTCTGACGATCTAAAAGGAAACGCTAATAACACCTTTCGTTAGTTCTGCCAGCTAACTAAATAGCCATTTTCTACCATTGAAACTCAGCCTATCAGTATCCAGTTTACGTACTAAATCGACAGAGTAATTTTAACTTCCAATGATTCACGGAGTATAGATTGGCCTCCCAATGGCGATATATCCATGTGTGTACTGAGATTCGCGAAAGCATGTCGTGCAGCTAATCAAATTATAATAAGTGAAGACCCAAAAGTGATCACCCCAGTTGCTAGCCCTACGGAAATGGCGCTGTTAATATTGATCGTTTGGCTAGATCGACCGTCGGAACTCAGAGCAAAAGATGCTCGAACCCTCACTTATCTTTGTGAACCTTATGAGCAAGTACCAAGCGTTATTGATGTCATTTTATGACAAGATGACCAACGAGCTTGAGATGGTTGATTGGGATATCAGGATAAAGGCAACTTAGATACAACACGTTTTAATCAATATAGCGTAACCACAAATAGTTGGGAAACGGCATCTGAGATTGAAGCGGATGCGGGGCATGCCTACGAACAACAAACTGCCTTCGATGCCAGCAATAATGCTTTGGCTGTTTGGAAACAAGCCGATGGGGAAATATTCAGCATTAGAGCGATACGTTATGAAGCTGAGGCTAATAGCTGGGGAACATCAGTAAAAATTGAAAGTGATTCAGGGCAGACGGATTACCCGCAACTATCCATCGATGGTTCTGGTAATGCTTGGGCAATTTGGCAGCAAGATGATAGCACCCTAGCAGGGACCCAAAATAGCATTATGGTTAACCACTTTGATTAGTAGTTAACCCTAACTAAAACCGAAATTGTCCCAATACTCTCTCACCAAGAAATATCACCTTTTATATAGCAGGTGCAATTACCGAATATTCTTTGGTGGGGTTATCATCTGCAAGTGGGTAACGCGCACATACTGCAGCATTTAAAGACATTACGAGTTCAACAAAGAATTGGATGCCCTCCCCCCACTTAATCATCAACAGACTTCAAATCACCACCCGAAAGGTAAATAGAAAAAATCTTGAGGGAAATAATTCAAACCACTACACATTTATCATCAACCTAACTATCCCTCCAAGCCGTACGAAATGCATTAAAAAGGGGTTCAAGCAAATATTGCGCAGGTGTCGACTCGCCAGTGACAATCATTATCTCAGCAGGCATGCCAGGGCTGATCTTATCTTTAGGCAGGAACGCTAATGAAGAAGTTGGTATGGTTATTCTGGCAGTGTAATAGCTATTTTGAGTCTTTGGGTCTTCAAATACATCAGCAGAGACCGACTCTACAACGCCATTAAACTCAGGAAACTCATGCTGCTTATAGGAAGCAATCCGTATTCTGGCTTGCATCAACTGGCTTACTTTATCTATATCTACAGGCCGAACTCGGGCCCCAATCACTAACTCATCTTTTGAAGGCACGATTTCCAATATTGTGTCGCCCGGTCTTATCACGGCTCCAACTGTATATATACTCAGGCCAACTACTTTACCGTCTACCGGCGCTTTAATTTCAATACGGCCAAGAACATTACTTGCGGAGTCAATTCGTTTTGAAAGATCTTTAATGTTTAATTGAACCTCTACCAACTCACTTGCAGCGGCCTCACGAAATACTTGAGAAACTCTGTTTCGTTCAAACTGTAGCTCTTCTATTTGTGCTTGAGAACTCGCTAAATTGGTTTCAACCTGAACAAGCTCTCCCCTAGCTTCAGACAGCTCTTTCTTTAACTCTAGGTATCTTAATTTATTCGCAAACTGTCGCTGAATTAGGTTCTCCCAAGCATCAATCTCTTCTTGCATATAAGCAATCTGATCCTTTTTAGCCAAAATTTCTCCTTGGTAACCCAGTATTTTTTCACGCAACTGCTTTGATTGAGACTCAAGCATTGATAACTGACTTTTCAAAGCGTCGTAACTCAGTTTAAATAATTTTTGGGCTGAGAGTTTTCGCTCTTCAAGCCATTGAGAGGAGACAGAATGCCCCAGCGCTTCAGAGAATTTGATTGCCGGCAAGTTATCTCGCTGCGAGGTTAACATTGCATCACGAACGCTTAGCTCTTGAAGCTGAGAAAGTAAAATTGAATGATCCGTTCCGGCAAAAGTTTCATCAAGCGTGAGGAGAACTTGGCCTTGCTTTACAATATCGCCCTCCTTTACACGAAGTGATTTCACAATGCCGCCTTCCAAATGCTGAACCTGTTTCTTTTCTGAGCCAACTTTGACAACACCCGATGCAACAACCGCACTATCTAGTGGAACAAGTATTGCCCAGAGTACAAAACCACATATACCAAATACGAACACGAGGCCACCCAACAAGGTTGGGGGCCGAAGATTATCTGGTGCCTTTGGTGCATCTAATAATTGCATCAGAGACTACCTATCTGTTTAACTGATACTTTGGGCCTGGTTTTTATAGGTTTACTATTCACAGCAGGTTTGTCTTTCACTACCGTTTTTTTAGGGTTCAACTCTTGAATTACCTCTAAAGCAGGCCCTAATTTTTGAATTTGGCCCCCTGCAACAAAGGCAACTTTATCCATACTCGAAAACAAACTAGGCTGGTGCGCAATTAATATCACGGTGCTGCCCATTTCTTTTAGTCGTTTTATCGTGTTTATCAAAGCGATACGCCCATCATTATCTAAGTTGGATGTAGGTTCATCTAACACAACAAGCGAGGGTCGATCATAAACCGCTCTGGCTAAACCGATGCGTTGTCGCTGCCCGCCTGAAAGGTTGACTCCCGATGCTCCTATTCTAGTTTCATAACCGTCCGGTAGAGATAAAATCAGATCATGGGCACCAGATAACTGCGAGGCTTCGATGACATTTTCAGGATTTTCCTCCCGAAAGCGTGCAATGTTTTCAGCAACAGTTCCATCAAACAACTCTACATCTTGCGGTAAATACCCAAAAAAAGGTGAGAATTGGCGCTGAACTTCAGACGTCAATTCTGCTCCATCGATCCTTATTGTCCCGCTGATAGGTCTAAGAATGCCTAGCATCAAACGAGCTAGAGTACTTTTACCAGAACCACTTGGTCCGGTTATACCTAAAGACTCTCCGGATTCGATAACGCAAGATACGCCTTTAATAACAGGTTGAGGTCTAACACTTTCTTCTACCGGTGAATCTGCGAGAGCAACCACATTCTGAAATACCACTTTTCCCTTTGGCGCAGGCAGAGGAATCGTCGTATTAGATTCTTCATAACTCGCCATAAATTCTTTAAGAGACAGGTATGATCCTTTCACCTTTGTCAGTCCCCGCCACCCCTGAATAGACTGTTCAACGGGAGCAAGAGCCCTACCTATAATAATCGAAGCAGCAATCATAACTCCAGCTGAAGTAATATCATGAATAACTAGGTAGCCACCCATTGCCAACATCGAAACTTGAACAACTTGTCTAATGACCTTAGCCAACGAACTTATGACAGCATTTCGATCTGAAAAGCGAATATGATAGCCCATTCCGGCACTTTGATAATTTGACCAAATATTAATTAAATTAGGCAGCATTCCCATTCCCATTACAGCATCTTTATTCCTTGTGCTACGTTCAACAAATTCATTTGCAGCACCAAATGCTTCATTTGATTTTTGAGCCGACTCACGCGTAAAACGATCATTGATGATCGCAAGTAGAAATATAATCACTGCCCCCGCTAGACCAATATGACCTAACATAGGATGAAGAAAATATACTAGCCCGATATAAATCGGCATCCACGGAACATCAAATAACGCCAAGACAAATGGCGCGTTTAGAAATGAACGTATAGCATTTACATCAGAAATGGGTTTTGAAACAGCTCCTTTTGATAATATTTCTGCCAAGGTAATTTTACCAAGATCTTGATCGAACCGGACACTGATTCGATTTAACAAATAATTCCGAACGATTTCCATCACCAAAAGAACCGCTAATAAAAAAACCGCAACTGCAAGCAGCCCAAGCAAGGTAGACCCGCTGCGTGACAAAAGGACACGGTCATATACTTGAAGCATAAATAAGGGTGAGGTCAATAAAAGCATATTCACCACAAAACTAAAGCCAAAAACACCAAGCATTGAACGTTTTGCCCTTGCAAGAGCAAGTTTAACTATATCTGTTTCAAGTTTACCTGAAGCCATCTTTTACTACTTTATAAAGACACTTTTTAAGAAAAAGTTGATATACAGGAGGCTCCTGAATATCAACTTCGCATTCAATTGGGTGAAAAGATCCTACTACCTAACTAAGTCAACTACTATTCCCCAACCCATAAACAATTGTTAAATCAACTACATGAAATCATTGTCAACGGGAGCCTCCTCAATAACGACTTCAGGGCTTCCACTGTCAGCAGAAACAGAACTGCTAGCCGAAGGAGCGGTTGACCCAAGAATAGTCAGTTGAACCTGAGCAGTATCAAACCCACCGTCGCCGTCAGCAACCGTATATTCAAACCACTCATCAGCCGTTTCACCATCATTTAATGCATCAAACTGAGCACTTGGGTCATAAGTAATCGTTCCATCACCATTGTCAATAACGGTTCCAAGCAATGCAGTGGAATCAATACTAGAAATTGACAAAGATTGTCCATCTATATCCGAATCATTACTCAAAACGTCAATCGTAATTGCTGTCGACTCCCCCGTTGTTGCACTATCATCTGAAGCAATTGGCTTGTCATTCAAACCATTAACAGTGACGCTCACTGTTGCTGTATCAAAACCTCCCTGTCCATCAGTAACAGTATAAGTGATCTCTGTTTGAGCCGTTTCACCCGCCGGTACTGTTGCAAAATCGCTACTCGCATCAAAGCTCGCAGTACCATCGCTACTTATTGTAAAGGTTCCGCCATTATTACCCATCACCGTAACACTACCGTTTATCAAAGCCTGACCATTCACTTCCGAGATGGTCAATGCCGAGCCTTCTGGGTCAATATCATTGACTAACAAACGCTGATCAACTACCCATGAACCGAGCTCAAACAGACTTGCAATCTCACCATTACTGCCGGCATTGACGGTATAAATATCATCTTGGGCGATCGGCGCATTGTTACTGCCGACAACCTCAACCGATACCGTCGTCGTTGAGGTTTCGCCGTTAAAGCCTGTAACGCTATAACTCACCGATGTGGTTTCCGTCTGACCTTCACGCAATTGCGCAAAAGCACCATTGGTATCGAAGGTTGCGCTACCATCAGTATTGATGGTAAATAACCCTCCATTAGAACCGGTGATGGCCGACCCCACATTAGCCGTTTCACCATTAACAGCACTGACACTCGGTACGTCACCATCGATCAATATAAGGTCGTTCGCCAACACATCAAGAGCAATCACTCCACTATCATCCCCCACTGAGAGCTGATCTGCTTGGGCCTGGACTGCATCATTATCGAAACCATTCACTGTGACGGTCACTGTTGCCGTATCAAAACCACCCTGACCATCGGTTACGGTATAAGTGACCTCTGTTTGTGCTGTTTCGCCTCCTGCTACAGCTGCAAAATCGATGCTCGCATCAAAATTGGCTGTACCATCGCTACTTACCGTAAAGGTTCCGCCATTGTTACCATTCACAGTAACACTACCGTTTATCAAAGCCTGGCCATTCACTTCAGAGATGGTCAATGCCGAACCTTCCGGATCGCTATCGTTGACCAACAAACGACCATCGATCACCCATGAACCGAACTCAATCAGGCTTGCAATCTCACTATTACTACCGGCATTGACCGTATAAATATCATCTTGGGCAACCGGAGCACTATCACTACCAACAACCTCAACCGATACTGTCGTGGTTGAGGTTTCGCCGTTAAAGCCTGTGATGCTATAGCTCACCGATGTGGTTTCCGTCTGACCTTCACTCAATTGCGCAAAAGCACCATTGGTATCGAAGGTTGCACTGCCATCAGCATTGATGGTGAATAACCCTCCATTAGAACCAGTAACTGCTGTCCCGACACTAGCCCCATCACCTTCTACAGCACTGATGCTAGGCACATCACCTTCGATCAATATAAGGTCGTTCGCTATCACATTCAGATCAATCACCCCACTATCATCTCCCACTGATAGCTGATCTGCTTGGGCCTGGACTGCATCATTATCGAAACCATTCACCGTGACGCTTACTGTTGCCGTATCAAAACCACCCTGACCATCAGTAACGGTATAAGTGACCTCTGTTTGTGCTGTTTCGCCTCCTGCTACAGCTGCAAAATCGCTACTCGCATCAAAACTGGCGGTACCATCGCTTTTGACTATAAAGGTTCCGCCATTGCTACCATTCACCGTAACACTACCGTTTATCAAAGCCTGGCCATTCACTTCCGAGATGGTCAATGCCGAACCCTCCGGGTCGCTATCGTTAACCACCAAACGCCCATCAATTACCCATGAACCGAACTCAATTAAGCTTGCAATCTCGCTATTACTGCCGGCATTCACCGTGAACACATCATCCATAGCATCCGGCTGTTGATTCAGAACGCCCTCTTCATTGATGATAACTGTAACAGTTGCGGTGACCAGCCCCCCAAAACCATCATCCACCCCATAACTCACAATATCATTACCGAGGTAACCAACATTTGGTGTGTAATCAATAGATCCATCACTGTTAATTACAACTGAGCCATTCATCGCACTTGCATTTGATACGCTTAGTGAGGCACCATCCGGATCGCTGTCGTTAGCCAGCACGTCAATCGTGACAGCTGTGTCCTGCTCAATATTTACAATCTCATTATTAGTAACTGGCAGCCGATTAATGGTTACAGTTGCATTAGATATACCACCATTTCCATCTGTTACTGCATAGCTAATAGAATCTAAACCAACTGCACTCTCGTTTGGTGTATAACTAATCGTACCATCTGCATTTATCACTACAGCCCCATTGTCAGCACTAGCACTGGTGATACTCAAAACATCACCATCGACATCGATATCATTTGCCAGAACATCCAAGATACTTGTAGTACTGCCATCCACATGAACCAGATCACTTACAGCGACTGGGTCATCATTTTCTGGACTTACAGTCACGCTCACAATACCTGTTGCACTGGCAACGCCATCCGTTATTTCGTAATTGATCGAGTCAGTTCCGTAAAAGTCAGTATTAGGTGTATAAGTGAGTGTATTGTCAGCATTAATCGTAACAAAGCCATTATCAGCACTGGCTGTCACTAGCGACAAAGTATTTCCGTTTATATCCGTATCATTCGATAAGACGTCAATAACGACACTGGCTTCTTCTTGAATGATCACAGCATCTGGATTTGCTTCAGGAGCATCGTTATAACCGTTCACAGTGACACTCACTGTTGCGGTATCAAAACCTCCCTGGCCATCAGTAACGGTATAAGTGATTTCTGTTTGTGTTGTTTCACCCGCCGGTACTGCTGCAAAATCGGTGCTCGCATCAAAGCTCGCGGAACCATCGCTACTTACCGTAAAGGTTCCGCCATTGTTACCTATCACCGTAACACTACCATTTATCAAAGCCTGGCCATTCACTTCCGAAATGGTCAATGCCGAGCCTTCTGGGTCAATATCATTGACTAACAAACGCTGATCAACTACCCATGAACCGAGCTCAAACAGATTCGCAATCCCACCATTACTGCCGGCATTGACGGTATAAATATCATCTTGGGCGATCGGCGCATTGTTACTGCCGACAACCTCTATCGATACCGTCGTGGTTGAGGTTTCGCCGTTAAAGCCTGTGATGCTATAGCTCACCGATGTGGTTTCCGTCTGACCTTCACTCAACTGCGCAAAAGCACCATTGGTATCGAAGGTTGCGCTACCATCAGTATTGATGATAAATAGCCCTCCATTAGAGCCGGTGATGGCCGCCCCCACATTAGCCGTATCACCATTAACAGCACTGATGCTCGGTACGTCACCATCGATCATTACAAGATCGTTTGCCAACACATCCAGAGCAATCACCCCACTATCATCCCCCACTGAGAGCTGATCTGCTTGGGCCTGGACTGCATCATTATCGAAACCATTCACAGTGACGCTCACTGTTGCCGTATCAAAACCTCCCTGGCCATCGGTAACGGTATAAGTGACCTCTGTTTGTGCTGTTTCGCCTCCTGCTAAGGCTGCAAAATCGCTACTCGCATCAAAGCTCGCAGTACCATCGCTACTTACCGTAAAGGTTCCGCCATTATTACCAACCACCGTAACACTACCGTTTATCAAAGCCTGATCATTCACTTCCGAGATGGTCAATGGAGAACCTTCTGGATCAATATCATTGACCAACAAACGCTGATCAACTACCCATGAACCGAGCTCAAACAGATTTGCAATCCCACCATTACTGCCGGCATTGACGGTATAAATATCATCTTGGGCGACCGGCGCATTGTTACTACCGACAACCTCAACCGATACCGTCGTCGTTGAGGTTTCGCCATTAAAGCCTGTAACGCTATAACTCACCGATGTGGTTTCCGTCTGACCTTCACGCAATTGCGCAAAAGCACCATTGGTATCGAAGGTTGCGCTACCATCAGTATTGACGGTAAATAACCCTCCATTAGAACCGGTGATTGCTGACCCCACATTAGCCGTGTCACCATTAACAGCACTGATACTCGGTACGTCACCATCGATCAATACCAGGTCGTTCGCCAACACATCTAGAGCAATCACACCACTATCATCCCCCACTGAGAGCTGATCTACTTGTGCTTGGACTGCATCATTATCGAAACCATTCACTGTGACAGTCACTGTTGCCGTGTCAAAACCACCCTGACCATCGGTTACGGTATAAGTGACCTCTGTTTGTGCTGTTTCGCCTCCTGCTACAGCTGCAAAATCGGTGCTCGCATCAAAATTGGCTGTACCATCGCTACTTACCGTAAAGGTTCCGCCATTGTTACCATTCACCGTAACACTACCGTTTATCAAAGCCTGGCCATTCACTTCCGAGATGGTCAATGCCGAACCTTCCGGATCGCTATCGTTGACCAACAAACGACCATCGATCACCCATGAACCGAACTCAATAAGGCTTGCAATTTCACTATTACTACCGGCATTGACGGTATATGAATCATCACCTGTCACTGGCGCAGAATTAACAGAAACGTATGCCGTAGCACTACTAATGCCACCCCTCCCATCACTGATTTCATAATTGATACTGTCGGCCCCATTAAAGTTTTGGTTTGGCGTGTAGCTTAAAGTATTATCAGGGTTGATACTTACAGTACCATTTAAGGTGGTTGCTGATATAACACTTAAGCCATCGTTATCAGGATCAGTATCATTGCTTAGGACATCAAGATTAACCGTGGTATTTTCATTTAATATTATGGCATCATCAATTGCCGAAGGGCTGAAATTAACTGCATTGACGGTGACAGAAACCGTAGCAGTACTAGAACCACCATGAGCATCACTAATGCTATACAGGATGGTATCGCTGCCATAAAAGTTCGCATCAGGCGTGTAAGTCAGCGAGCCATCATTGAGATTCATAGAGACTAATCCGTTAGCCGCTGTCGCACTCGTGAGGCTTAGTGAATTACCATCAGGGTCGGTGTCATTACTTAAGACATTTATGACAACAGGAGTATCTTCATTTGTGGTTGCCGTGTCATCAATTGCTACCGGAGTAGTATTAACAAGAACGTCCACTTTTGCGCTACTCAGCCCGCCGAAGCCATCGCTAATTTCATATGAAATACTGTCAGCTCCATTAAAGTCGGTATTAGGAGTATAAGACAGAGTGCCATCTAGATTAATTAAAACCGTGCCATTATCCGCTGTTGCCGCCGTGACACTTAAGGTATCCTCATCAAGGTCGTTATCATTTGAAAGTACATCAATGGTAACCACCGTGTTCACATCCGTGTTAATTTCATCGTCAGTCGCAACTGGCGCATCATTTACAGCGTTGACGGTAATGCTCACTGAAGCGGAGCTTTGTCCCCCAAGACCATCCGTGACTTCATAACTGATGGTATCGTTACCGTTAAAATTGGCATTTGGGGTGTAGCTTAAAGTGCCATCAACATTGATGATGACAGCACCATTCGTAGCAATTGCATTAGAAACCGACAATACATCCCCATCTATATCGCTATCATTGGCTAATACATTTATAGTGACCGTGGCATCTTCGTCAGTATTAATGACATCATTAATTGCAATCGGATCGTCATTCACTGCACCCACAGTCACTGAAACAGAGGCCTCGCTACTACCACCATTACCATCGCTAATTTCGTAGTTGATCGTATCGACACCATTAAAGTTGTCATTTGGGATGTAGCTTAAAGTACCATCAACATTGATGGTCACTGAACCATTAGCTGCAGAAGCCGTGGTAATAATTAAAGCATCGCCATCTGGGTCGATATCGTTAGACAGTACATCAAGAACAACTGCCGTATTTTCGCTCGTGATGATTGAATCATCCGCCGCAACGGGTTCATCTTCCACAGCATTAACGGTGACATTCACCGTCGCTGAACTCTGGCCACCCTTACCATCGCCAATTTCATACGTGATAACGTCAGAACCATTAAAATCGGAATTTGGTGTGTAGCTCAAAGTACCATCTGAATTAATTGCTACCATACCGTTGAAGGCTGTTGCCGTGGTAACACTTAAAATATTGCCATCTGGGTCGCTGTCATTGCTCAATACATTAATATCGACGGCTGTATCTTCATTGGTGACAATCGCATCATCAGCCGCCACAGGCAGGGTATTAACCATTACACTCACTGTCGCTGAGCTGCTACCACCATTACCATCAGAGATGTCATAAGTAACGCTATCGATGCCATTAAAATCAATATTAGGGGTGTAAGACAAGGTACCATCAAGATTGATGGTGATGGATCCATTGGTCGCCGTCGCATTAGTGACACTTAAAATATCACTATCCACATCAGAATCGTTTGAAAGAACATTAATAGTCACTCCCGTATTTATATCCGTCGAAACTGTATCATTCTCTGCAACCGGATCATCATTCAAAGCGTTGACTGTAACATTCACTATTGTGCTGCTTACCCCTCCTTTACCATCAGTAATTTCATAACTAATAGTATCGGGACCATTGAAGTTAGCTTTTGGCGTATAAGACAAAGTGCCATCAATGTTGATGGTCACCGAACCATTTTCGGCAGAAGCCGAACTTACCGTTAAAACATCACCATCAAGATCACTATCATTACTTAAAACATTAACCGTAAAGGTAGTATCTTCATTAGTGGTGATCGTATCGGCCACAGCTACAGGCGAAGTATTAACTTCAATACTGACTGTTGCGGAACTCAGTCCTCCTGCACCATCACTAAGCTCATAAGTAATGCTGTCAATGCCAGTAAAGTCAGCATTGGGAGAGTAGGACAAAGTCCCATCAAGATTAATCGTAACGGTGCCATTTGTTGCAACAGCGCTGGTGACACTTAAGGCATCACCATCGAGATCACTGTCATTATTTAACACATTAACAGTGGTTGTCGTATTTACTTCAACTGTAACACTATCATCAACCGCCACAGGTCCATCATTTACTGCGTTTACTGTAACGTTTACGGTACCTAAACTTATGCCACCATTACCGTCACTGATTTCGTACGTAATACTGTCATTTCCATTAAAGTTGATATTTGGCGTATAACTTAAAGTGCCATCGACATTAATGGTCACTGAACCATTCGGTGCAGAAGCTTGGGTGACACTTAAAGCATCGCCGTCGAAATCGCTATCATTTGATAGCACATTAATAACAACGCTCGTATCTTCGTTGATAATCACGACATCATCTTCGGCTACCGGTTTGGAGTTCACTAAGATACTCACAGTCGCCGTATTAGAGCCGCCATTACCATCACTTACTTCATAAGTAATACTGTCATAACCTTCAAAGTTATCAACTGGTACGTATAACAAAGTACCATCAGCGTTGATAGTCACTGTACCGTTTAAGGCAGTCGCTGCATTGATGTTTAAAGTATTACCGTCCGCATCGCTATCGTTTAAAAGCACATCAATGGTGATTGATGAGTCGACATTAGTAAAAGCGGTATCATCAGTTGCTATAGGAGCATCGTTTACTGCATTAATCGTGATATTCGCTATGGCAGTGTTTATACCACCCTGACCATCACTAATTTCGTAAGTAATGCTATCTGTTCCATTGAAGTTGGTATTTGGTGTATAGCTTATAGTGCCATTTGGGTTGATTGTCACAGCACCATTTTGTGCGGTAGCAGAGGTGATACTTAAGGAATCGCCATCTGCATCACTATCGTTAGCAAGTACGTTAATGGTTATTGATTGATCTTCAAAAGCTGTAAAGTTATCGTTGACAGCTGTAGGATCAATATTTGTAGCGTTGACTGTCACATCTACAGTTGCCGTGGCGCTGCCACCTTGGCCATCATTGATTTCATAGCTAATGGTATCATTACCATTAAAGTTCGCATTTGGCGTGTAGGCTAACGTGCCGTCAGTATTAATACTGACTGAACCATTGCTGGCTGATGCCGAACTTACAGAAAGTGT
>Ga0209825_1000072_pt1 | contig 99822 bp, 86 predicted proteins | sample EN8Hudsemesocosm_FD_184631 | JGI IMG/M metagenome (GOLD analysis project Ga0209825, IMG submission 184631) | Methane-oxidizing microbial communities from mesocosms in the Hudson Canyon - EN8B Hudson Canyon (SPAdes) (version 2) | ecosystem: Environmental > Aquatic > Marine > Cold seeps | place... | reverse complement strand
TCATATTTTAAAACGCCCATTTGTGATAGCCCTGCGTTCTCATAACCCACAAAACCCTGATCGGGATTAACAACATGAATAACCCACAATTTTGCAGATGTGGCTGCTGCAATTTCTTGCGCTTTTACTAGTATTTTTTCTGCGGGACCTGTCAGATCCGTACAAACTAAAATATTCATACATCCCCCATTACGTTATCACTTTAGGCTGGCTTTTAATCGCCCATTGGTTTTAAACTAAATTCTTCTATTTCACTTGATGCCATAAATTGATCAACAACAAAAGAGTACTGATCAAGATTGCTTGTTCTGATAGTCATTTGATAAGAAAGCATATGTTCGCTTAATTTGAATGAAAAATTGCTAACATCTAGATTATTGTCAGACAATATCGTTTTAATATGACTTTCTGACCAATGATTCTCTCTAGAAAACTTAACAATCAAAATCGCATAATGTCTTAATGGCAAAAAATTGATTAAGCGATTAAATATGGAGAGCGTTATCAGTGTTAATAACGAAGTTAATAGTGCAGCACCATAAAAGCCTGCACCAATCACTAGACCTATAGATGCGGTAATCCATATTGATGCAGCGGTCGTTAACCCTCGTATTGTCTGTTTATCTTGCATCATAGCGCCTGCCCCTAAGAAACCTATACCTGTCATTACACCTTGCGCCATTCTAGCAGGGTCTACTCTAACCATTGCTTGATATTCAACAGGTATTGTTGCCCATTGAAAGTTGGTCATAACCATTAATAGACACGATGCAAGGCACACGAGAATGTGTGTTCTAAACCCCGCCGCTCTACCGCGATACGCACGATCTAGACCGATAATCCCGCCCATGAGTACCGCAAAAATTAAGCGAAAATACGGTTCCAACAAAAGATAATTAAGCATGCAATAACTCTATTAATTCTTTTTGGCTTTAATGTAAGTATAGAGCAATGACTGTTTAACATTATATCTGTGAATTATAAAAATAAAGCTATTAGACCAATTAGTATTAACCAAACTTCTCCCTCGTATTTCTGGCTATAATGATATAAAGAAATATCGATATAGTGGGTGGCTGTTATGGGAGAAGTAATCAAATTTCCATCTAATGCTCAGCAAGGCTTAGCATTTCTTGAAGATGGTGTTCGTGAACTAATGTTGGCAAAAGGTGAAAACGAAACGTCTATCGAAGTAACCTTAAAGATACTAAAAGATGTCTATCGAGAATATGGAGATATTGGGCGACAAAGTTTTCAAATAAAACTTCCACCTTATCTAAAAAAAGAGCATATCGTAATAATTAGCCAACAAGTGACAGACGGCATTCAAATGCTTAATAAAGAACATGCCAGGGTTATTAACAAGCTTGCATCGGAGCTGATTTTAACTAAATTAGAACTTTTTCGATACAAAAACAAAAGAGCTAATGACTCAACTTAATTTCTTGAGCCGCTGTTTTATACCCCGATTATTAACTTGTTTAGATAAATCTTAAACATAAGCCTTATGGTACTACTCAATGTCTCTAATTTACGTTAATGTACCGGTCTAATTATAATGACAAAAGGGTTTCTACCATGTTTCGCAAAGAGTTAAAGGTTCTGGATTGCACCATCCGTGATGGTGGGCTTATCAATAATTATAACTTTACCGATGAGTTCGTTAAGGCAGTCTATGCAGCAACCTGTGAATCAGGTGTTGATTATATGGAAATTGGTAAAAAACTTTGCGTAAGTGATACCTATACGCGTGAAAAATTTGGTAAATGGAATTTTTGCGATGAAGACGATCTTAAAAAAGTTGTAGATTCATATGATGGCGACAACCGACCTACATTAGCGGTTATGTATGATGTAGGTAGAGTAGATACTGACAGCCTTGCACCTGTTGATCAAAGCGTAGTGGGTATGATTCGAACAGCCTGTTACGTTGCTGATATCGATAAGGGTCTTGATTTAGTCAAACGATCTAAAGATCAAGGCTATGAAACAACCATTAATATTATGGCGCCATCAGCTGCAATAGAGTCAGACTTAATTGAAGCGCTTCAACAAGTTGAAAATTCACCTGAAGTTGACTACCTCTATTTTGTAGATAGCTATGGCGCATTTTACTCTGAACAGATTACCTCTTATCTAAATTTATTTAAAAAATACGCGCCAAGTAAAGAATTAGGTTTTCATGGTCATAACAATCAGCAGCTAGCTTTTTCAAATACTCAGCAGTGCATCATTGAAGGTGTTAACCTACTTGACGCGACTGTAAATGGAATTGGGCGTGGCGCAGGCAATTGTAATTTAGAATTGCTGTTGAATTTTTTAAAGAACCCAAAATTTGATACTCGACCTATTTATAAAGTGATTCAAGAACAAATGATCCCTTTACGGAAAGAAATTGAGTGGGGCTTTAATGATATTTATGGGATTAGTGGTCATTTGAATAGACACCCAAGAAACGCGATGAAACAGCGTGCTGATGCAAAAAATAAAGATAACTGCTATGACTTCTTTATAGATAGCTTAAGCGATAGCTAATTTTACTATTTAAATAGAAGGTTCTATTTACGAGTGGCGTATCGAAATAGAACCTTCTTTTATCAAGGCTCTTTTAACGAGCTTGATCTAATTGTTCTAAGGTAGTTTTCATCTTTTGCCAGCATTCATCCTTAAGCTGGTCACTATCCTCTAGTGTCATACCTGCCGTTGGAATTGGTTCCAACACTTTGATATTCACTGTCCCACTATTTAATTTGTTAAGTGACAATTTACCTGAATAACTCTGAACACAAATGGGAAGAATCGGGACACCCGCTTCAATGGCCATCCTAAATGCACCTTTCTTGAAGGGTAAAATATTTTTCCCGTGATTACGTGTCCCTTCCGCAAACATCCAAATTGAGCGATTTCCTTTGGTTAGTGCTTCAGTCGTAGAATTTAAGGTTGAGTTTGAATTTTTTTTATTGCTTCGGTCAATCAGTACATTTCCTGCAAGCCAATATATAAGCCCAAAACCAGGTAAAAGTAATAAACTCCTTTTGCCTACTGATACGGTTCTTTGAGGTATTACTGCTCCGCAGATAATTAAATCTAAATTATCTTGATGATTGGCAACAACTACTGATGGAGCCATATCTTTGCAAAATTCAGCACCCTGAATTTTAACCTTAATACCAAGAATTTTGGTGCCAAGCCACGAGAAAGAGCGAGCAGCAAGCCTTGTGTTATCAGGATTGAATGGTCTAAATAGAAAAACAAAAGCGCCAATGGTTGAAACTGCAATAAATGTGATAAAAGCAGTAAGAATTCTTATTAGTTGTAACATTAGTCGCACTCGTAAAATTAAATCGAACCAAGCGTACATGCGTAAGCTGAACTTATCAATCATGGCCATCACTTTCTACATTTAAAGACTACGACTATATAGCTGATATGAATATAGATAGTAGCTTCTTTATACCTTTTTAAAAAATATTATTTAAAAACATTTTTTTATAGAATCGAATTAAGGCTGTTATGTTTAACGTTATAAAGTAAGGACATGTAACTGCCCTGTAATTTTCTGTTGTAATGTGATTTTGTTTTAAATATAGTAGGACAAAGCACACTGTTTTACATAGTTTTGCCCCGTATAGTTCATCCAAGCAGTTTAATGATTTGGAGCCAATAATGAACGATAAAATACCTACAAGACTTCTTAAATTAAAAAAATTAGCAGATGTTCCCCGATCAGAATATGTAGGTGGCCCCTCACCTAGAGAGCTTCGTGATGCAAATAAGAGAAAAAGCTTTTTAAGGATGTTGCGTAAATCACCTGAGAACACCAAGCCTGTCAATAGCAAGATTCCAACAACACTGACTTTTAACGCCGCTGCTTGGGTGAAAGTTCCGAAAAGTGCTAAACAATCAATATCGCTAGTGATTTCTTATAAAGATGCCTCTGGGGAATATGCACTCATAGTCGATGAAGATGTAATTAGTGACGGTTTTTCGTTAATGTTAACAGGGTGTGTCACCTTAAAGTCTAAGGGTATACCCGAATATATCAGAGCCTCTATTGCAGGCTTGGAAGACAGTCAAATGGCAATGGTTGATGACCTATTTGTACAATTAGTTAAACCTGAAGTACAAAGTAAGAAAACAGCTTAAAACTGTTTATTCTTCGAAATATGGCAACTTAAAATCTTAATATTGTCTCAATCTATTTTTTATTTCTTTAGCCCTTTTCATTCAAAACTATTCCGTTTGGCAAAAGGGAGACGGGGTATTCGCTCCAAACTAAATTGGTTAATTTATTTAAGGCATCAAGTGCCTCTTTTGGTTTAATTAACTTATCCTTTTTTACTTTTGCACTAGCCATCTCATCCTCCCGATAGAGTATTTAAATATAAAGAGTATATATACTTAATAGCGATTTCTGTGCCAAGTAATTATTCCCTATAAACCAATCACTTACGCTCCTCTGTTTTATTCAATTTATTAAAAAGTGACACAATTGGTCAGTTGTTGACCGGCAGGGAATAGATAATACAAGGCTTTATTGATTCTTCAAGGCTACTAACGTCATTAATGTAACTCGTATTCATCGTTAAGTTCTGGCACACATACATTCCATGAAAATTTGTCCTTAAGTTTAAGTCGCATCGCGTCTGCTGCCGACCGCTCTCCATGTGTGACAAAGACCTTACTAGGTGCAATATCTGATTGATCAAGCCAGTCAATTATTTCAGCATAATCACCGTGTGCAGATAAGCTATCATTATGATGAACTTCAGCTTTAACTAGGTAATATTCACCATGAATCTTAATTTCAGACGCACCATTAACCATTGCGTCACCTCTTGTACCAGCCGCCTGAAAACCAATAAATACGATACTATTTTGGTGATGTGATACAAGCGATTTAAGATGATGCACAACACGTCCACCACTCGCCATTCCGCTTGCAGAGATGATTACTGATGGATAACGACTGTTGTTAAGTTCAATTGATTCTTCGGCTGTACGAACATACTTTGTTCCTTCATCTATAACGCTACATTGTTCAGCGCTAAGTTTATGTTCTTTGTTATGTCTGCAATATATTTCTGTCGCAGAAATTGCCATAGGACTATTTAAGAATATAGGTATGTTAGGAATTCTATGACTATGTTTGAGTATTTGTAATATGTGCAAATTTATTTGTGTTCGACCTACGGCAAAGGACGGTATTAAAACGATTCCTCCCCGCTTATTTGTTTTATTTATGATGTCTTCAAAATACTCAAATACATCTATCTTTCCATGTAAACGATTTCCGTAAGTAGATTCAACAACAAGATAATCAGTTTGTTCAAGCGTTTTAGGCGGTTTCATGACCAGGTCATCGCTTCGACCAACATCGCCACTAAAAGTGATTGATTTACCTTTTGCCGTTACACGAATTGCTGACGCCCCCAAAATGTGACCGACAGGTGTAAATATGGCAGTAACGCCTGAAATGATCTCAATAGTTTTATTCATGGAAACGGGTTTAAATAACCCTAGTGATTTTCTGGCATCTTCCTCTGTATATAAAGGGACGGCTGGTGAATGCTTTGAAAAATGTTTTCTATTGGCATAACGTGCATCTTCCTCTTGCAAATAACCAGAATCGGGAAGTAGTACGGCACATAAATCTAATGTACCACTACTCGTAAAAACAGATCCCTTAAAGCCATTTTTCATTAGTGCGGGGATATAACCACTATGGTCAATATGCGCATGCGTTAATAATATTGCGTCTATTGTTGAGGGATCAACTGGAAATTCTTTCCAGTTTTTATTTCTGAGATTTTTAACCCCCTGATATAGACCGCAATCAACTAATATTTTTTTATTATCAATACTTAATAGGTACTTTGATCCGGTGACCGTTCCAGTGCCCCCTAGAAATCTAATTTTCATCATCCCAATAAACCTTATAAAGTTAACGGATATTGATTGCCAATAATTTAAGTTTAGTATCTGAATGCCACATTTAAAACTACGAAATATATCCACACCTAATCTAAATCAAGTCACTTAGAATTATTTTTTAAAAAGCAACGAATATTGGTAAAAAAGTGTTACTTTTGAATTAATTTAATTCATCGATATCTATAGAACATACGGTTTGGCATACAGATCCCTACTCTCTTCTCAAATAATTGGGCAATAGAAAGTTAAAATGAAACAAGAAAAACAATTAACAAATAGAGATATTAATTTTCTAAGGTTACGGCGCATGTTCATCGATACGCATCAAGAACCTGTTATTTATATGCGTAAAGATTGTTATGTTTGTCGTTCTGAAGGTTTCTATGCACATAGCCGAGTTAGGATTTCTACAGAACAGAATAGTATTATTGCGACCGTCAATATGGTCACCGACGGGCTTCTTTCTCATGATGAAGTTGGTTTGTCAGAATCTGCTTGGAAATTATTGAAGGCCATTGACGGTGAAAAGGCCTACTTTAAACACACCAAGCCTGCCGATTCGATGAGCTATGTGCGCGGAAAAGTATACGGCACACCATTTACTGACCATGCTAGCCAGAAAATTATTCAAGATATTTCATTAGGTTATTATTCAGATATTCAGTTAGCGGCTTTTGTTACAGCTTGTGCCGGCAATCGATTAAATTTAAAAGAAATAATTTCACTTACGAGAGCGATGGTTAATGTCGGTAGTCATCTCGATTGGGGTGGCGATAAGATAATGGATAAGCACTGTGTTGGTGGTTTGCCTGGCAACAGGACAACACCAATTGTTGTAGCGATCGTATCATCTGCAGGTTTAATTATGCCTAAAACTTCATCTCGTGGCATAACATCACCCGCAGGTACGGCCGATACGATGGAAACACTGGCACCGGTGGCGCTTAGTATTCCTGAAATACGCCGAGTAGTGGAAAAAGAAGGCGGTTGTATTGCTTGGGGTGGGTCTGTCAGCCTTAGCCCTGCTGATGACATATTAATACGAGTTGAACGCGCGCTTGATCTAGATAGCGAAGGACAATTAGTTGCATCGGTCATATCTAAAAAAATTGCCGCGGGGTCAACCCATGCATTAATCGACCTTCCTGTTGGGATTACTGCAAAAGTTAGAACCCAAGAGTATGCCCAAAAACTTGCTCAACAACTTGAAGCAACAGGTGAAGCTTTAGGCATTCATATCACATCTTTGTTTAGTGATGGCCAGCAACCTGTTGGGCGTGGTATTGGACCGGCGCTTGAAGCAAGAGATATTTTGTCTGTTTTACAGAATAAACTGAATGCTCCGCAGGATTTACGTCAGCGATCATTAGTTATTGCTGGTAAAATTTTAGAAATGGGTGGTGTAGCGGCTACAAATGCTGGTATTGAACAAGCAACAGCGATACTAAACTCGGGTAAAGCTTGGTCCAAATTTCAAGCTATCTGTGAAGCGCAAGGCGGTATGCAGACACCACAGGTCTCAAAACACACCTATCAGGTTGATTCCCTTCAAGCAGGCATCGTTTGCTACATCAACAACCGCTTTATTAGTAAACTTGCAAAACTTGCTGGCGCTCCCTCAGCGCCCGCTGCGGGCATTGAACTTCAGGTGCGCTTAGGTGATATTATCGAAGTCGGTAGCCCTTTATTCATACTTCATGCTGAAACCCAAGGTGAATTAGAGTACGCAATTGATTTTTTAAATACACATCCCGAAGCGATCAAAGTTGAGGAGGAGGTTCTTTGAAACCCTTAATTATTTCAAGTGATGCCTCTCCTCGTTTTTTTGAGATAATGGCACAAGGTTTATATGGCGAAATTGCTCAGATAGAACGCCATATATTTCCCGACGGTGAGAGCTATATTCGTGTTAGCAATGATTGCACTCAACGCGATGCAATAATTATTACAAACTTGCACCAGCCTAATGCCAAAATTTTATCACTAATTTTTTTATGTGAAACACTTAGAGAGCTTGGCATTAAGTCTATTATGTTGGTGTGTCCCTATTTACCGTACATGCGACAAGATATTCAGTTTCGTTCAGGTGAAGGCATTACCTCTCGTTTTTTTGCAAAATTAATGAGTCAATATTTGGATTCACTTGTGACAATTGACCCTCACCTACACCGTTACAATAGTTTAGATGAGATTTATACGCTTCAATCTACCGTACTTCATGCAAATCCGGAGGTAGCAAACTGGATAAAATCAAATATTGAAAACCCCCTTGTGCTAGGGCCAGATAGCGAAAGCGAGCAATGGGCTGCGTCGGTGGCAGAGATGATTGGTTGTCCGTATATTATTTTAAGTAAAGAACGAATAGCCGATAAAGAGGTGCAAATTTCTCCTCCCGACGCAAAACAGTTTAATCATCTTACACCTGTTTTGATTGACGATATTATATCTACAGGTCGAACAATGATAAAAACAGCTGAAGCTTTAAAATTAGAAGGTTTTAAAGCACCGGTATGTATTGGTGTTCATGCTGTTTTTTCCGACGATGCTTATGCTGAAATGAAGAAAGCATATATTTCCAAAATTATTACATGCAATACCATACCGCATGAAACAAACATGATTGATCTAACAACACTTTTGTTAGAGGAGATAAGATCAAAATAGCGCTACAAATGAGCACTAATTTAGAAATATCTTAGTAATGAGTATACGGTTTTTCAATGATTTCATAAGGGTCTCCACAGCCTTGCACCGCGGCATTCTCTGCCTCTGTTAATAGTTTATTTCTATCATTCATCATTGACACTAGTTTTGATAGGCCATGAGCCCAAGTACAACGATTGGCAAATAGCATCCCTTCTGTGTCGAGTGTTCCTCCTTGATTAATATAGCCTATAGCTTTGGTTTGGTTGATACCCAAATCTAGCGGGCGTAATACACCCAAAAATGTTTCGGGACGTCCATGACAAAGTAATAATCGATACCTTGGTGAACCGAAAACATTTCCACTTGTTGTGTGACTTGATTTTTCACCTGAACTATCACTAATAAAGTCAGACTCTCGACTATCTCTTGCTTCACGAAACTTACCAGGCTCAGAAATATACACTAAGCTAAAGTCCTGTTTAAATTCGGTTAATCTAGCTGCTATTTTTTTAGCTTCAGTAAGTTGATAAGCACCAATAGCAATGAGTTGAATTTTTTCATCTCCTTGCCCTGAAATCCTAATAGCGCCGAATTGAGCAAGTTGTTTAGCTTGTTCTTGATCTAATTGCTTAGGTACTTTTCCTTTTGGTACCACCATTGTATATATCTGACCATTCGTTTGATAACACTGGCGCATCACTTCGACGGCACTAGCGCTGTCTGCTGGGAATACAACTCTGGAAACATCAGACATTTCACCGAGCATGCCTTCACAAAAAATAGAGTCTTGATGGCTTTGCTCATTTTTACCGTTTTCCCATAAATGTGAAGTAGTTATAACTGGAATTGAAAGCCACGGCACTGTCCCATTTTTCTCTAATGCATGTCGTGCAAAAATAATTTTTTGCCTTAAAGCACCAAGCATTTTAGGGGCAAAGGCTTCATAAGAAATAGCGATATTAAGGCCTTTTCGATTTGCTAAAACAGCAGAAATAACAGCTTCTTCATTTAAAGCCGTAATTACAGCGCCACCTTCCGATTCGTAAACCCCCTCTTCAGGCTCTGTGACTCGATGTTTTAAGTACGCTAATGTTTTATTGAAACGATTAGAGCTAAGTTCATCTGGATTACCAACACGAGGGCGTAAGTTACTGTTTGTTTTAACTATTGTAACGAACATTTTATCTAAACTTGCCATGGGTGAGCTAAGCTTATTGTTACTGGAAAGGTCTATTCCTTTTGCATATTCCGGAAGAATTTCCGGACCAGCTTCAGGTACAACCGCTTCTACTTTTAGCGGGTTTCTATAAATGTCTCTTTCTTTTAAGCGGCCATTTTCTAAATGATTATTCAGTGTTTCGACGGCTGACTTCCATTCATCTTCCTTTACTAACAACTTAGCAGCATATTCATTAAATAGAGCGCGTGATTTATCGTCTGACCGTGGATTGTTAGGCAGAGGTGTACCATGAGCTGGATTTGTTCCTTCACCATAAAACCCAAAACCTTTATTGGTTTCGGCAATACCATAGGGCAATTTTATTGGATAGTTCGACTTTCCTGATTTGACTGCTTCAGCTGAGGTTTTAAGCAGCAGTTCTTGGTGAAGAATATTTATAGCAAACGCTGCTGGATCTCTACCGTCAAATATATTTGGTTCAAAATTGTGGGTGCGTAAATGCGCCATTAAATAATTAACACCACCCAATTGCTGAGCTGTTGTTCTTTGATCAATCCTTCTTCCGTTCGCAATCATTATAGGTGATACAAAACCTGTATCTTCTGCACGCCACCACCTTGCAGACCAATCACTACCACGCTGTTCTTCAAATGCCCCATCACTTAAAAAAGCAACAAGCTTTTCACCGGGTAAAGGTTGATGAACATAATGTAATCCAGCAAATCCTAAGTAACCACCTTCAATGCTAGCGCCTGCAGTATTTACGTTAACATGGCTTCCAATAGGTGACTCTGGTTTACCTTTTGAATTAATCTCGTAAGAATAAAAGTCGCGTGAAAGTCTTGTTAATCCTGCATCATTTAGTGGGTATCTTTCTTCATGTGTCGATAAACTATTACCTAGTAATAAATTAACTGCGTCAACTGCTGCGACACAATGCCCCTGCCCCATGAGCCACTCGCGGCTTTCGCCCGACAATGCATTGGCAGTTAAATAACCTACATAAGCCGGCACCATATTTAATGCGCCGCCAGTATGGCCTTGAGGTGATTGTTTAAAATCGTTCTGGTTTAAGGTCGACCCACTTAGTTTGATGTTTTCTGCATAAGTCATGTGAATAACCAACCACATTGCTTGGCTACAAAGCCGGTCAGCTGCTTTTAATATTGGTAAGGCCTTTTCTAATGGAATTCCTGCAGCATGCAAAGTTTTAATGACAAATGATTGTGTCTCTTGATCATGCTGAATTAAACCATATCCACTTACCCATTCTTTAAACAGACCGTTTTCTTTTAATAGTTCTTGAGGGGTTTTTATACTTAAAGTCATGTTGTTTATATCCCTATCTGTTTGCTGTTTATATTTAACAAATTAGTTAACTATTCGCATCATGCAACATAAATTTTATAACTGTGGTGAATAAAGAAGATAAAGCTTAATAATCCACTACTTAATTGACGAGGATCAAGCCAACCCTTAATAGGAACTATAATCATCTTGTAATAGTTCTCACTTAGATGTTTAATGGCGTTCATTATAAAACGACCATTAATTTCGTAGTATTCAATGATGCCCATTTTTTCTAGACCAATTTTGAATGAGAAAGAACTCAATACAAAGAAGCTTTCTTACACTTTACTTTTATTTCTAAATTTTTCAGCGCTATTTATACCGGTGAGTGCGACTGAAACGGGTGACTTACAAGTAGAGCTTGGTAAACAACTTTATTTCGATCAAAACTTATCATTTAACCGAACCCAGTCTTGCGCAACATGTCATTCGCCTAACCATGGATTTGTAGATATTCAGACATCTAAATTTAATGGTGCGGTATCGCTCGGCGATGACGGTAAATCTTTTGGAGACAGAAGTGCGCCTACGGCTTCTTATGCAAACCAAATACCTGATTTTCATCTACGTAAGGACGGTCAGTACGTTGGCGGTCAGTTTTGGGATGGTAGGGAATCGAACCTAAAGGGCCAGGCTGGTGGCCCTCCCCTTAATTCTATGGAAATGGGCATGCCGAGCAAAGAATCTGTGTTAGTGCGTCTTAAAGAAAATAGCATTTATGCCACCAGTTTTAAAAAAATATATGGCGATGATGTGTTTAATACACCTGAAAGTGCTTACCAGGCTTTAACTGCAAGTATTGCTTCATTCGAACAAACTGATTTGTTTTCCCCATTCAACTCAAAATACGACCGGTTCCTAGATGGAGATTACCAGTTAACTGAGCAAGAGGATCTTGGAATGACGCTATTCTTCTCTGATCAATTCTCAAACTGCAACCAATGCCACCAGCTAAAGGCGATACCAGCCACAAAAAAAGAAACATTTAGCGACTATACCTACCATAATATTGGTGTACCTAAGAACATAGCCGTTAGAGAACATAATCAAACACCAAGTGATTATCGGGACTTAGGTTTATTTCATCACCCGAAGGTGACTGAAATATCCAATAAGGGGAAATTTAAAGTTCCAACGTTAAGAAACGTCGCTGTAACGGCGCCTTATATGCACAACGGTGTTTTTACAGAACTTGAAACCGTTGTTGATTTTTATAATAAGTACAATTCTAAAAATACAAAACGCCAAATCAACCCTGAAACAAATAAGCCCTGGGCAGCCCCTGAAGTTGAAGAGAATATCTCTTTTGAAGAACTCCAGTCTGGGCCTGCATTAGATGATAAACGTATTAATGCACTGGTAGCATTCTTGAAATTGTTGACGGATAAACGTTTTGAGTATTTGGTTGGTGCTAACAAATAATTGTTTGCAGCCAAAACACAGTATTAATCGAACACTATCAACCTAATTGCTAATCACTCTCATTTAGATTAGTATTGTTTTTTTATAATTTGAAAGGCCCCCTTAATGCAATTAATCAGAACATTAAAACCTATTCTTGGTATTGTCGCGGCAGGCACAATTTTGAGTGCTTGCAATTCAGTACCCAGCTCAGAATCTCAAAAAGATACCGAAGTGACTAGCCTCTCTGTGATTGATACTTACATTCAAATAGCCGAGACAAGTTATCAAGACTCTTTGTCTACTGCTCAAGCATTAGATAAGGCCGTAGATACATTTTTAAGTTCGCCTACTGAAGACACATTAACTAAAACAAAAGACGCTTGGATTGCAGCACGTGCTCCCTACCAGCAAACTGAAGTATATCGCTTTGGAAATGAGTTAGTTGATGACTGGGAAGGTAAAGTAAATGCTTGGCCTCTCGACGAAGGTTTAATTGATTATGTCGACGCTAACTATGGAACTGAATCGGACGAAAATCCATTTTACAATGCTAATATTATTGCTAATGCCTCACCTATTATTGGCGGGAAAGCCGTCGATGCTAAAACGATCAGCAAAGCATTTCTGAGTGAAACACTTCATGAAATAGATGAAGTAGAATCAAATGTTGCCACGGGATACCACGTAATCGAATTTTTACTATGGGGGCAAGACCTTAATGGCACCAACCCTGGAGCAGGAACTAGACCAGCAAGTGATTTCTCTTTAACAAACTGTACCGTTGGTAATTGCGAACGACGTAGAGATTATTTAAAGTCAGCAACATCGCTCTTAATTGATGATTTGCAAGAGATGGCGAATAGTTGGAAAGAAGAAGGTGAAGCAAGACTTGCCCTACAAGCTAAGGGTGACAAAGGCGGCTTAGAAACAATACTGACTGGCATGGGTAGCCTTGCATACGGAGAATTAGCGGGTGAACGTATTAAGCTTGGTTTGATGTTACATGACCCAGAAGAAGAGCATGATTGCTTTTCAGACAATACACACTGGTCACATTTTTATGATGCAAAAGGCATTAAAAACATATATCTAGGTGAGTATCTTAATTCGAAATCTAATTTATTTTCAGGGCCTAGTTTGTCTGATCTTGTTAAACAAGCTCAACCTGATCTCGATGCTGAAATGAAAGAAAAGCTCACAACCACCGAGTCTGCGATGCAGATAATGGTCGATCAAGCTCAAAAAGGTAACACTTTTGACGTTTTGATTGGTGAAGGTAATACGAAGGGTAATCAGATCATAAAAGACATAGTGGTCGCTTTAGTAGACCAAGCTAAAACGACTGAAAAAATCATTCTTACACTCGCATTAGGTGATATTGAGCTAGAAGGCTCAAATAGTTTAGATGATCCAAAGTCTGTTCTTGAATAAGTTATAAGTATTGTTGTATATGTTAAGTGTCCGGTAGGTGAGTCATTATCACGATGATAATGACTCACCTTCACGGTTTATTAATAACAAGTAGTAAAATTATTGAAACATCTCCTTACCGCTTTATTATGCTTCATCACGCTATCGTTAAGTCTTTCTGCGAATGAAAAAAATGCAGGTGGCCAGCACACTCATCAGAAGCCCGCTAATCGTTTAAGTTTTTCACACCCATCCCCTGCTTTATCAATGGATAAAAAGTTGGACTTTCACGTTGGTAAAGCGATATTTGAGAAAATTTGGGTATTCGCTCCCTCAAGTACCACGGCTAGTGATGGGTTAGGGCCGCTGTATAACGCACGCTCGTGTGTTCGTTGCCATAAAGGAAATGGTCGGGGCATGATCGAAGGTAATAAATCATCATCGCCTGCATTGTTTCTAAGGCTCAGTATTCCACCTAGTACTGCTAAGCATCAAGCATTGCTTGCTTCTGGTAAAGTAGGCTTTATTTCTGAGCCAACTTACGGAAAACAGCTACAAACTTTTGCGTATCCGGGTGGTAAAGCTGAAGGCCAGCTTGTGGTAAATTATAAACCCATAAAGATTGCCTTGATGGGGGGTGAAGTCGTAGAAATCCAACTACCCAGTTACCATATTAAAGACCTAGGTTATGGGCCTATTCATCAGGAACTACTATTTTCACCCAGAATTGCACCGCCAATTATCGGTTTAGGTTTATTGGAGGCGATTACTGAAAACGATATTCTTAAGTTAGCAGACCCTGAAGACAAGAATAAAGATGGTATATCAGGAAAAGCTAATATTGTTTGGGATGAAAAAGAACAAACATCTAAACTCGGTCGCTTCGGCTGGAAAGCGGGTACGCCTTCGTTAGAGCAACAAAACAACGCAGCTCTAAGTGGTGATTTAGGCATTAGCTCATGGATGTTTCCACTACATAGTGGCGAATGTACTGAAAAACAAACTGAATGCTTACGACAAAAGCATGGCAATATTCGACGAGATAAGCCTGGTCAAGATAGGCTAGAAGCCTCTAGAGTAATGACCGATTTATTGGTTTTTTACACACGTAACATCGCAGTACCGTCGGTACGTAAAATAGAAAACTTAAATCGAAAAAAAGGAAAGGCATTATTTTATCAAGCAGGTTGCCAACAATGTCACCAACCCAGCTTTGTTACGGGAGAAAATACGGAACAAGCTTCTTTAGCGAATCAAACTATCTGGCCCTACACCGATTTATTACTGCATGATATGGGAAAAGGTTTAGCTGATAATCGTTCTGAATTTCTTGCAAATGGACAAGAATGGCGTACGCCACCACTTTGGGGAATTGGATTAACAAAAACAGTGAGTAATGATTCATTTTACCTGCATGATGGTCGCGCACGTACTCTACTTGAGGCCATACTTTGGCATGGTGGTGAAGCGGAAGCAGCAAAACAGACGATTATTAAAATGGATTATGAACATCGTCAACAACTTATTTCTTTTCTGGAGTCACTTTAATGCGTTTAATTTCTACCTTTTTTGGTATGCAGAGCTCAGAAACACCTAGGCGTAAACTAGCAGTAATTTCAGGTACTAAATTCACAACGTTTAAAGCATTTGTTTTAGTCACCTATCTATTTTCTGTGTATACGGTCGCTAATGCCAATGACCTTCAAGCTATGAATTCTGAGCCACTATCAGCAGACCAGAATGAACTAGCTTGGAAGACATTCAATATCTCGACGGTCGTAACCTATGTTATTCCCGCGTATAAAAAATTAGAGAGCGCAAACAAAGGCTTACACCTTGCTACGCAGTCTTTTTGTAAGTCATTATCAACGTCTAGGAATGATCAAACTAAGGCGAACTTAAAAACATTGAAAGCAGCTTTTCATCATTCGATGGACGCTTGGCAGTTTATTCAAAATATCAACTTTGGCCCAATTGAAATTGGCATGAGGAATCACAGCATACAATTTTGGCCTGACAAAAAAAATCATATTGGAAAACAATTAAATAAGCTTGTTTCAGGTAAAAATATTGGCGCTTTAACGGTTGATGGATTTGAAAAGAATAGTATCAGTGTCAAAGGATTACCTGCCATCGAGCGTCTATTATTCCAGAAAGATGCCATAGGTCAATTTAAAAACAAACCATTTTCTTGTGAAGTATTACAGGGAATATCACGTTACTTATCAGATACTGCAAGTTCTCTTCATAAGGAGTGGTTAGTGACAATGCTTCCTCAGTTTAAAGATGCAAAACAACTTGATGGGTATTTTGAAGATGATATTGATGCTGCTACTTCACTCCTTAAAACACTAGTAGAGCCTATCGAAATAATGCGTGACCTCAAGTTAGACAGACCACTAGGAAGTCAGCTTGATAAAGTTAAATTTAAGCGTCTTGAATCTTGGAGAAGTCAGCGCTCATTAGTGAATTTAAGATTGAACATACAAAGCTTAGAGATGTTCTTTTTGGGTACACCCATAGAGGCGTTTTCAGAAGGCTCTCAAAAGAATAAAGGATTACGCGTATTATTAACTGAAACTGAAAGCGTTGATATCGAGCATAACTTTAAACGCGTTAAAGATGAAATGCATAAAATTAAAGCGCCATTAGAAGAGACGATTCTTACGGCGTCAGGTTACCAAACAGCTAAATCATTGAGTGCTTCCCTAACGAAATTACATAAAAGTCTAGAGAATGCTATTACGCATAGTGGAATTCGTTTGGGCTTTAATAGCCGAGATGGTGACTAATTTGATTTCTAGAAGAGCATTATTCAAAGGGATAGTATGTAGCGCTTTGATCCCCTACTCTCTATCTGCATCTACAATAGATGAAATTAGTAAGCTTAAATTATATAGTGCTGCGACCGACAACAAGGGAGGCCATTGGCTTGTCATTTCAAATATAAGAGGCGAAAAATTAAATCAATTATCTTTACCTGCGCGTGCACATCAGGTTTTTAAACATCCATCACTGCAAATGCTGTGCGTTGTTGCTAGGCGTCCAGGAAAATATTTATCACTTGTTCATGCCAATACCGGAACATTGATTAAAACGCTCTTACCTTCGGCTGGTCATCACTTTTACGGGCATGGTTTGTTTAGTCATGACGGCCGTTATTTATTGACGAGTGAAAATCATATTGAATCTGGTGAAGGTCGAATAACAATTAGAGATCGTCTTTCAGGGTTTAACGTTGTTAATCAGTACCCCTCTCAAGGTATTGGCCCCCATGAAATTAAACTTACGAGTGATGGGCAAACACTTGTGGTGGCAATTGGTGGAATCAAAACTCACCCAGATAAAAGTCGTGATAAATTAAACCTTAATACCATGCAACCTTCTCTGGTATACCTTAATCTTTCATCAGGTAAATTATTAGAAAAAATATCATTACCAACAAACCTGCATCAACTTAGTATCCGGCATATCGATATCAACCACCTTGATCAAGTCGTCATTGCAATGCAGTACCAAGGTGATCGAACTGATCAAGTACCCTTGATGGCAGTGCATAGCAGAGGAGAAGACATTCATTTACTGAGTGCTCCTATAAACACTTACCTAGCAATGAAACATTATTGTGGCAGTGTTTGCTTTGATGCTTCGGGTAAGTTTGCTGCAACAACCTCACCCAAAGGAGATAGGTTTACCATTTGGGATATAGCTAAAGAAAAACTGATAGATGAAGTGCGCTGCCGAGATGCGTGTGGCATTGCTGCGCTGGGCGAGCAAGGTTTTGTTGTAACCAGCGGAACCGGAAAGCTGTATCACTACAGCATTGAGCATAAATCGATTCAGTCACTCTCATTTTACTCATCACCAAAGCAAGTATTGAATAACGAGAAAAAACATCCACAACGAATGGCTTGGGATAATCACTTAAGTATCAGCTCTTAAACGATAATACCGCGTTAAGTCAGCATTATGAACGAGCTTTGAGTTCTTCTATTTTGTCTATGATATGCGCAAGTTGCGGGCGATTTTCTTTTAATTCTTCTGCTGTTAACCCCTCGAGCTCATGAGGAAAAACTAACCACTCAGAGCACTCATGGATATAATAATCCGGTACGCGGTCGGTCTGGTTATTTAAAGGCTTGAAATAAGGTGTCGCAACACGAATCTCCGGTGTATTTTTTTTACACGCGCGCTTTATTTCATGAATTGTTTGTTCAATGCTAAGACCGCTATCATGAACATCATCAACAATTAAAAGGCTGTGTTCAGACTCTAGACGCTTAATTAAATAAGTTAGGCCATGAACACGAACTGTTTTACTGCGCTCCCCTATACCGGTATAGCTAGAAGTACGAATTGCAATATGGTCAGACTTAACATCAAGCACATCCAAGCACTCTTGAACCGCAATACCAACAGGCGTACCACCTCGCCAAACGCCAACGATATAATCTGGCCGGAAGCCGCTTTCAAATATATCAATGGCTAACTTAAAGCTGTCTTCAAGAAGCTGATCTGCCGTGATAAAAGTTTTCTGCATATACCTTCCGAAAGAAATAACAATGGCCCTTATCTTTATCGAATATTTCGAAAAAAGTAAGGATGAATTGGGTCGAATTGTACAGCAGGATATTTAGCAAAACTAATCATTTATTAATGCTAAGTAAGATTATGCTGATAAGACTTAAATGAGCGTCTCTGCTATTGAGTTAAGTGTATTTGTGTAGCTTTAGGTCCGAACTTCGACCGTTACAACCACAGGGGCGTGATCTGAGCATTCGGAATCATTTTCATAATTAGGATTTTCTAGATGTGCGTTACTAACATAATAATGAGTGACTTCAGCTAAGTTACGGTCGTTACTTGCGTCGAAGTCTTTTGACATTAATATATAATCCAAAGTTCTCCCTTTATTTCCAAAATAATGTGTAGGTAGACGTTTATTCTTATTGACACTTGTATTTAATTTAAACGAATCATACAAGGAGAATTTATCAATAAGTCGACGCTCTTTACTGGGCTGGATAGAAATAATCTTTTTTCCAAGCCTATCTATTTCACTCCCAGCAACGAGCAGCTTTAACGTTGAGGATTCTATGGTGTCATTAAAGTCGCCAATCATCATAACCGGCCTTTCATGAACGCTCATCTGTCGACATATATCTTCATATAGTAGAGCAGCCTCGGTTCCTCGCTGTATGCTTGATGCCCAGCCGCCTTGAATATCGTCAAGTAAATATTGCTTAACAGCACTCTCATTATTAATGTCTACATTAAAATCTCTATCAAATTTCGAACGCTTTGATTTTAAATGAACAACATAAACTACGACTGTTGCAAATCCATTTATCAAGATTTCAGCCCTAATAGAGGTTCTACTGAACTTAAATCCCGGAGAAATATTCAAGCGTTTGATTAAGGATTCATCTATTTTTACTTCTTCAGCAGAAATAATAGGAAACCTTGAGGCCAATGCAACAACGGGTTTATTAAAGATATGGTCTGACGTTTTACCAGCCGCTTCAATGGTTACAAAGTGCTCTAGCCCTTGTTTGCTCACTAACTCTTTTAGTGATTCTGGGCTAAATACTTCTTGAAACCCGATGATATCGGCCTGAATGTGACTTAATTGCTTGGTTAACCATTCCTCTTTTTTTCGCCATTGATCTTCTGAATAAATATTATCTAACTCATAAAAACCATTCGGAGGTTTAATATAATTAAATAAGTTAAAAGTACACACTTTAAACTGAGTGATATAACTATCCACTATTTATCCTTTTTAAACACCGCTTATCGAATCATCGCTTTAAACGAAGAATACTTAACTTTTGCAATAAATATCGTCAAAGACATAGTTTTGTGAAAAACACTTACCTCAGGTTCATGATAACTCTAGAAATATGAACCAAAAAACAAATATTACTTTTAACAAAATTGATTTAAACGGCCTAAGGAAATTTCAAATCACGGAATAAAAAAGTTAGAAATCACCAAAATAGTATCGTACAACCTGTTGATAATAATACAGAAAAGAATTTTTGTCGCCCAAATAGGTTAATCATGAGTTAATCATATATTTGAAATAAATATCAATATGTTGGAGGTAGTACAAAAGTAGAAATATTTTCTAAAATTGAATAAGTCTTTCAACAATCACCAACCTAAAGTTTTTTACCCGGCCTTTTATATTGTTTTGCGAACCATTCTCTCAAAACTCTCCTTGTTCTAGGTGTAGCCCTAGTCAACTGTTTGATTTATTGTTACTACCTCATTAAACGATACTCTAATATGAGGCCTATAATTTCATGATCACTTGTCGCTGATTTTAGAGATTCATTTATCGATGTTCTCTGTGGCAAGTGGATGTTAAATTTATCACGTAAAACCTCCTGCACTTGTACATCAACAATAGGGTCAAATTCCTTTCCAGTATAAATACAAATGCGCTGATAAATAAAATCTTTATTTGCCATGAAAAACATATCTCTTGTTTAATATTAAATCGTTGTACCGGTACTAAGTATAGTTAGACAGTTAAATACGTCACCGCTGCATATGGTCGCCTTGAACGCATTATTAACTATAAACACCTTTTATAGATGAAATTCCCTATTTCTTTATAGGGGTTATGTAATGAGTGTGGGCAAAATTGATGAAAGTAATTACATCAATAGCTAGCGGCGCACTAAGTCCCTCTAGGTCCGTATCCTGATAACAAATAGCGAGAGCTTGTTTTACTTTTGATTCGATTATTTCTGAAAAATGCGAAAAACATTATTCGTAAACAAGCCATTTATTACTTGACGTTGCGACAGTTCGCAGCCCAAAAATAGGAGCTCAACTTATCGTATGTGGTTAATCGTCTAAGATAAGAACCACTAAAATTTCAATTTATATTAGCAGAGTTTCCACCAGAAACAATATCAAATTTAATGTTAATTGATGCCTCGACATCATACGCCAGAGCTATCATGCGGTATGGTCTTGCGTTGTCAAGACGGTTAAGTGTGATAAGGAATATAGGGTTTTAGTTTCTTCTAAAGGTAAGGTAAACAGTATTCACTCTTTAATCGACCTGATAATTTATACTTATTAGATACTGGTTAAAAAGCCTTGAATTGTCTTGTTTACTAAATCTGGATGTTCAGCGAATACCATGTGAGTTCCACCTTTTACTATCTTTAACTCAGCTTGCGACAATTTATTTTGTAGAAACAATGCGTACTTTAAAGGCGTCATTTGGTCTTTATCACCAACAATAATTTGAACAGGAATATTAATATCAGCTAGATGTTCCATGACATCAAACTTATCGCAGGCAGAGAAATCATTTAGCATGACACTCGCACCATTTTCTTTAATTGATGAATTAATTTTGGTTCTTAAAGGCTCTGCAATTTTTTGGTTCGCTGACAATAAAAAATCCGGAATTTGACCATCGCTCTCGACAAGTCCTGCTAGCGAATCTAGGAGTTGGGGTATTACTTTTAAACGCGCGCCAGCACCGATTAGAACGAGTGCTTTGACATTGACTTCCCCTAGCAAGGCTGTTTGCAACGCCACTGCACTGCCTAAAGAATGGCCGACTAATACAACATCTGAAAGATTTCTTTTTTCAATAAAGTTTACTAACCATTCTGAAAGATCACTCACGTCATTTAGCGCATTACCGTCAGGGTGGCCCGGTAAGTTAAGTGCTAAGCCGTTGTCGAAAAAAGACAGTTGTTGGTCCCAGACAATACTGCTACAGCCTGATCCATGTAAAAATATTAAGCTCATGCTTAGTTTCTCATATCTGTCGTTGAAAACTTTTGAACTTGCCTCATCTGATTTCAACTCAGCAATTTGGGTGTTATATTTTATATTGTTGGTAGTTAAGTTAAAAGACAGCAAGTGTGTCAACAGGGTCAAGGGCTTTACTAAGCGAGTTGGGTACGATCTATCAAGCTGTTCGCAACAAAATTTCATCGTGATATGGGTAGCTTTAGTTGATCAATATGATAGTCGAGGAAAATTATGGCGTGTAAGTTTTGTAATGCATCTGGGGGGAACCTCAATATGACCGAGATGTCATGACGAGGCTAAAAAATAATAGAGATATTATTTAAAAAGACATACTCATTTGGAAACTAAAATTATCTTTCCCAAACTTAACATCATAATTGGTTTTCTGAAGCTCTTTAGTTCTATTATTTTTAACTGTACGACTACCTTTGGTCAATAAAAAATAGTCAATGCCCTGCATAACCGTCTTATACGAGACAATAAGTTTTGGTTCTTGAAACTCCTGATAAGGACTGGAAAACCCTTTAGGGTGATATTCAGTATGAATATCTGTCTCTGAGGCGGAAGCATATTGAAAAGGTACGAGACACATGAATGTTGTCAGAATAGTCTTTCGCAATTCTGTTTGAATTTTGAGTGTTCTTTTAAGTTGCCTGGGGGTTACCAGATTACTAGAAACAAGCACCTCTCCCAGCTTTAAATGCGAGCCTTTCTGAAGACAAATAGCTTCTTCCAGCTGGTCGGATGTCAGTAACTTTCTTTCAATAAGTAAGTCGCCTAAGCGAGAACTACTGGTAGCCATGATTGCAACGCTCTAAAGAGACTAATCAAATCCTGTGTGTGATTGCTAAAATAAATAACAACCTCAAGTGCTATGTACAGCTTAGTTGAAAGTTTACATTGGAGAAAGAACCTTTTTAGACTAACTATTCATAAAAGCCAGATTTGATACTAGTTTCTATTTTATCGAATTTCTTGCGATATCTTTAGTTGTTGGTAGTTAGCTCAGGCTCCTTAAAATATTAATTCATTGCTTAATAAGGGAAATTGCTTATCTTGTTCGTTGAAGCCCTTCATCTTCTTTCGAAGATCTTATAAAAAATTATATTTATCATTGGTAATTTGACAGAATTATTTACAGCCTCGTGTCTAAAAACGCTTAAATTGAGACTCATCAATATTGTTGTTCTCGCCCACTCCTACATTGGGCGTTATAGTCGTGTTTGTAGTATTAGTCTCTGACGGTATTGAAGCCTTTTTCGAACTGAAGCTCTTTGAATTGTCTGCTAAACGAAAAAAACCAACGACTTGTTGTAAGTTTTCAGACTGAGCTTGCATCTGCTCTGCAGTAGCGGCTAGCTCTTCTGAACCTGCCGCATTTTGCTGTGTTACCTTATCTAGTTGTTGCATCGCTGTAGTAATCTGTCCCACGCCACTTGACTGTTCTTCTGATGCTGCCGTTATCTCCTGCACCAACTCTGCTGTACGTGTAATATCAGGTACCATCGCATCCAAAAGTACGCCCGCTATTTCAGCTACTTTCACACTTTCACTTGTAAGGGCGCTTATCTCAGAAGCGGCAACCTGACTACGCTCTGCAAGCTTTCTTACTTCTGCAGCGACGACTGCAAACCCTTTGCCATGCTCTCCAGCTCTTGCTGCTTCGATGGCTGCATTAAGTGCTAACATGTTAGTCTGATACGAAATCTCTTCAATTATAGTAATTTTCTCAGCTATTTGAATCATCGCTTTTACAGTACCAGTTACCGCTTCACCTCCATCCTCAGCAGTTTTTGCCGATTTACTAGCAATCTCGTCAGTAGTTTGAGCATTTTCACTATTCTGACTAATCGAAGCCCCCATTTCTTCCATTGATGCGCTGGTCTCTTCGACACTGGCGGCCTGTTCACTAGCAGCTTCACTCAATGAGTTTGCCGTATCACTTACTTGTGCGGCTGCAGAATAAATTTGGTCTGAATTCCCCTTAATCTGCTGTACGACCTCAATCAATTTCTGGCTCATAGAGTCCATTGAAATCAATAGTTGCCCAGTCTCGTCACTACCTTTAACTTCGACTCTAGAAGTAAGGTCACCCTCAGCCAAAGCATTCGAAAATTTTACAGCCTGAGTCAATGCTCTGGTGATTGTATTCGCCAGAATTGTAATAATAAGAACTGATACGACAACACTTATAAGAGCGCCAATAATAGCTGTAATACCAATCGCATTTGCTTCAGACATGACAATACTTTCATCAAGCACCACACCAATCATCCAGTCCATGTTTTCAAGTTTTGAAAGTGGTGTAAAGAAAACCATATAAGGTTTTCCCTCTAGCATAATGGTTTGTAATTTAGGCAACAGAGTAGGTTGTTCATCTAAAAACAGGTCAGAAATTTGTTTTCCATTAAGGTCGCCATTAGGGTGACTTATGACCTGCCCTTTTTCAGTTAATAAAAAAGCATAACCAGCACCGTCAAAATTAAGAGTATTAACAGCATCTGACACGGTTTGAAGACTCAAATCACCCCCGAATGCTCCCTTAAACACCCCCTTATCTGAAAAATTAGCGACAACAGAAATCAAAATCTCTCCAGTTGAAGCATCAGCGTAAGGTTCAGTTAACACAGCTCTTGAGGCATTTCTGGCAGTAGGGTACCAAGGGCGTTTACGGGCATCCCAACCAACGGGATTCCAAGTTGAATCATTTGTAATCGCCTTACCATCTGTATCTAAACCACCAAACATTAGAAGAAACTCATTAATTAGCATCGGGCGATTGAAAAGTGTATCAATTGTCTGTGGGTTGAAATCAGCGTCCACCGACTCAGCAATGAAATTTACTAAACTAAGTTTGCCATTTAGCCAGTTAGATATTTGGTTCGAAAGTGCATTGCTGGACTCAGAAATACTACTTTCAGTCTGTTTTAATAATGAATCTTTTATTGAAAAGTATTGAACTAGAGAAAGGGTCGTGATGGCGACAATTAAAACTGAAGAGGAAACAAGTGTAATTTTATGAGCAACTTTCATATATTAAACCCCAAAATAAAAATGTTTTTTTTATGATTTATGGGTGGTCTCTACTGCGCCATTTTTTCTTAACTACTAAGAATGTAGGTCAAACTTACAAGTCTGTCAAAGTGACTAATTTTGAAAATTAAAACTAGATACATGTAGTGGTACAAAAGAAGATTCAATTAAGGTTTTAGCAAGATCCGCCCTTTTTAACTTCTCAAAAAGTCCCGGGATCGCTACCTAACCCACTGATATATCGCTTACAAAAACTCTGGTTCTGATTGATTAGTTACTTGATAAAGTCACTAATTATTTTTTGAACCTCACCATTGGCTTTCATTTTTCTGAGCAGGTTAATGTATTGTTCTTTAAAATCTTCTTTGAATGGAAATTGATTATCATCCGAGGTAAATCCTAAAAAACCTTGCTCTGAGCTAATAATAGTTCCTTGAACCAAACTAATACCATCATATTTTCCTTCATTTTCGAGCTTCTTTAACTCCCACTTTATTGAAAGGCCATCATTCATATAACAATCAACTCTACCGGCGATAAGCTTCAGGAGATTCTGCGGTGTACCTTTAGCTTCTTGTACACTGATTTTTTTCGTTTTAACCGCAGACCAAAAAGCATCTCCACCAGCAGCAAAACCAGCATTATTTCCTATACTTAAGCCGAAATAATCTACAGGCCAGTTTGGGCGTGATTTGCTCAATATCGATTTCGAACAAAAAACAACTAATTCCTCATTAAGAATTGGCATATCATAATCCATATAAGGCCTTTTTTTTCGGCGTTCATAAGGTGGATAAAGAGCGAATATATTACCTTGTTTTACCTCGCTCAAACCACGTTTCCATGGCAGCCCCAAGAGTTCAACAGAGTAATCAGGCATTTGGGAAAATATCTTCTCTAAAACAATTGTGTATATCCCAGTCATTCTTCCACTTTCTTTAAATGAATAGGGTGGGTATGTATTATCACCATATATTTCTACGTGAGTTTGTGCAAAAAGTGATGTTGAAAAAAAGAATATTAGGTACGCAATGATTTGAATCTTCAATTTCGATCCCTCATAAATTTTTATCTTTGTTTAATAAGGTTATTAGTAAATAGTAGTTGTTCTTGAAATGATTACAATTAACGTCACGTACTCTTTGCGTACCTGTTCACCCTCTACTAAGCGATTAAATATTTTCATCTGCTACTGAATTGTAGAAAAGGGATTACTTTTCAGTCGTCTTCGCAATAAATTGAGGGCCAAAGGTGAGAAGTAAAGTTGATTACTTGTTAGTCTCTGCTTGTAAGTACATCTGATACTCTAGATCGAAGCCTTGGCAATATTTCAATTTGAAACCAAGGGTTACGTTTCAACCATAAATTGTTTCTTGGGCTAGGATGAGGTAACGGAATTATAGCTGGCCAATAACTTTCCCAGTTATGAACTACATCAGTAAGATTTTTACTTTGGTTTGGAAGATGGTATGCAATTGCATACTGCCCAATTACCAATGTGAGCTGTATGTTGGTTAAAGCAGAAAGCAATGTGTTTCTCCATTTTATTGCGCACTCTGGTCGAGGCGGTAAGTCTCCTGATTTTCCCGTGCCTGGATAGCAAAAGCCCATCGGTAATATGGCAATTTGTTCTGAGTCGTAGAAAGTTTCTTTAGAAATACCTAGCCATTCTCGCAACCTGTCCCCACTTTGGTCATTGAATGGAATGCCAGTTTCGTGAACTTTTTTACCTGGAGCTTGCCCTGCTATTAAGATACGAGATTTTTCATTAATCTGTATTACGGGACGTGGGCCTAGAGGGAGGCTCTCAGAACAAACTGAACAGTTTTTAATATTTTCTCTTAAAGAGATAATGGTATCCATAATTATAGACCTATTTCATATTGAACAAACGAATAGTATGGTTCGAGATATCTTTAGGCATCACTAAACGACGTTCTCCACCTTGCCATTGCATCAGGTAAGCTTTTTTACCTACCTGCTGTCCATTCGAACCGACCCTGTAATGGCCAAAGAGAGATCTAAATTTGAGCTTTAAAAGTTGTTCTTGTAAATCATTTTTAGATAAAGACCCAGACAATCTAACAGCTGCTTCTAATATTTGTCCTGCGGCATAGCCTCCCGCAGCTTGATAACTAGGATGCACCTTATTCTTTTGCTTATAACGAAATGAAAAGTCAAAAGCACCAGGTAAGCGTTGTGATTGACTCCACTGAATAGCTGATAACACTCCTTCTACATCATTGCCCAAGGCATTTATAAATTCATCTGTATCAATACTACCGCTAAACACTAACATTTTAGGCTTAATTTTATGTTGCTTAAGTGCTTTTACGAATTGAATTGAATCTTCAAGGTAGGCGCCTACAATAATAATATCTGGTTTTGTTTTAGAAAGACGTTCAACGTATTCTCGGAATTTATTTTTGGTATCAAATGTTTCATAAAATACCATATCCATATTGTTTTTTTGTGCGAGCTGACGAGCGCCCTGCGCTACTGAATTGGTATAACGCGTGTTTGAATGCGCAATGGCGATACGACGCATATCTTTTTCAACAGCAAATTCAATTACAGGCATCATTAGTTGATCTGACTGAACATAAGTACCAAACAAATTAGGCTTGTTACGCTTATCCCAAATGGATGATGCTGAAGCAGCGACTGCCAGAAGAGGAAAATTATATTTATCTGCGACTTTCGCAACGGCAATGGTAATATCTGATGAGTAAGGCCCTAGTAATAAGTCAACTTTATCTTTAAGGATAAATGATTCATAAATTTTTGCTGCATCTGAAGCAATTGAATGGTCATCCTGAACAATCAGTTTTACACGTTTACCAAGAAGCGCTCCGCGCTCATTGATATCATCTCGCCACATTTCTATACCTTTTAGTTGTTGTGTTCCTGCTTCTTTAAACTTGCCGCTTAGTGATGCAGTTAAACCAATAGTTATAGTTTCGCTCATAAATGACGAAGCCTTAAGTTGACTCGAGGCTATCAACCAGAACGATGTCAAAAGTATAATGAATATTTTTGGATTCATAATTTTCTCACGTCAGTTTCTTAATATGATTACTTTAAAACTTCAATATTTCTTTTCGTACTATAGAGTAAGCGAACTAACTCATATTCAAAGGGTGAGCCTGTTTGGTAATACCTAAATGAAGTCTTTGCACGCTCATCAAGAAAGCGTAAGGGATATACGACTTGTTTCCTATCGGGGTGGTCATCTAGGACTATAGGCGACACGATGAGTGAATCAGTTATGTCACCCACTCCGTCACGTAAATTTGAGGGCCCCATAATTGGAATCACCAAATATGGGCCAGGACTGACACCGTAGAATCCGAGAGTTTGCCCAAAGTCTTCATCATATTTTGGTATATCAAAATAACTAGCCACATCAAACAAGCCTAAAAGACCGAGTGTCGAATTGGTAATGAAACGAGCACTTGTTTGCAGGGCTTCTGATACTTTGACCTGTAATACTTGATTAACGACTGTTCTAATGTCATCCAAGTTATTAAATACATTTGATACGCCTGTTTCGATAAAATCGGGCGTAACATATTGATAACCAGTTAAGGCTGGTAGATACACATACTTGTCAAAACGGGCATTAAACCGATAGTTCGCTCGGTTGACTGATTCAAGAGGATCCCAAATTTCTAATGGTGACGATACATCATCTTTTACCACCCTGTCATAACGAAAAGTTGGGTCACTTAATGGCTGCTTTGATGTCGACGTTGAACTGCAAGCCCCCAACAAACTTAACGATAACAAAAGCAGTAAATTTTTTAGGTACATATCACAAATCCCTCATCTGATAGCTTTGCGTGTTCTCATTTAAAATAGTTAACGATATAAGACAAAGTATCTTTCTGTTGAAGATTTCCAAGGTGGCCCCCTGTTGGATATAACTTTGCTCGGACACCGAACAAATCCTCAAAAATATCAATATCTCCTTTAACTAAAATGATATCGTCGCGGTTATGCACTAAACCAATTTTTGAAGTCGTTTTTAAATAACTTTCTATATGTAAAAGACTTAACTGTTTTGCTAATGATTCACGAGTCAGTGAAGGTTGTTGTTTATTAAAATAGGGAAAAAGAACTTCGTGATAGTAGTCGGTAAAACCTATCCTCATACAAAGCCGTAGGTATTCATCTAAAGAATCACCTGGTTCAAGCGTTAGCTCTTTTGACTTAACAAACCCCATGTTTGTCATGACATCCGTCGTAAATATCAAATTGGCTGCAGATAATCGGAATGCCGTTCCTATAATAGCGGCCAACTGTTCATCACTTGGCCGGTCATATTTAAAGGCTTCAAAGATTAGTGCTTCGTTAAATTCAGCCTTAGAGGATCGACGATATACAGCAGAAATTCGTTGAACTAGCATGTCAAAAAATTTGTTAAAGTGATCCACTCCGCCAGGTATGTTTTCTAACATCCGATCTAATTTAGAGATAGACGCATACATAGATAATGGCGGGTTGAGTAACAAAACACGTTCAAACGAAAATATATTTTCAAGTTCATCTAATTTACTAACGAAAGCCGCATGAGCTGCTCCAAGGCTATACCCTGTTAACAGGTATCGACTAACATCTGTTTTCCCTTCTAATGCATAACTAATGCGTTGCATTACCTGATAAAGATCAAGCGCATCTTCTTCCAAGTGTCCAGAAATACCAGTACGTGATGCGGTCGTAATAAAATTATGATGGCTAGGTGAAGAAAGGCCAACTACATGAAATCCAGCAGCATAGAAGGCTTTTAACAATACCAAATTTTTTTCAGACTTATGATCGGCTCCAGTACCTGCTATAACAAAGATAAGTGGAGCTCTTTCCTTTTGAAGTGCTACTGAATATTCAAAACCACTTTGGTACCAAAAAATATCAGGAATTTCGGGACCAACTTCTTTTTCAAGTAAATAGGTTTGAAGCGGTATCGTTTGAGGAAGTGCTGCTTGGTATTCTTCTGGTGTTCCCACAATAGTGGAGATATATGGGTTGCTAAAAGGGTAGTCATAGCTCTCTGCTAAAACGCCTGAAGAAAGAATAATACAAAATAAAATTAATGTAGCATTCGTCAATAATCGGCTAAATAAATGTGTAGGTAGTTTCACTTTTGTCGTCCTTATTAAAGGTCATCAAATAGGTTGTTTTTGAACACTCTTCTATATAACCGTTCTTTTTGATTTTGTTATAAGAAGGGACTCATTTCAACTACTATCTGTTCACGTGCACGAAAAATTCGTGACTTTATCGTTCCTGCTGGACTTCCAACAATCTCGGCAATTTCTTCGTATTTATACCCTTCCACTTCTTTTAGCAGCAATGCTGTTTTTAAATCTATAGGGAGCTTGTCCAAAACTTTATTTAATTGTTTCGTTAAACTTTTTGAATGCGCTGAAGATAAAGGGTCTTCATTCGAGACTTGATGTTCACATAATCCAATGTGTTCAAAATTATCAATTGAGATATTATTATGTTTACGTTTTGTGTGTTTAATATGGTTGATTGCTGTATTGATCGCAATTCGGTGAATCCATGTGTAAAAAGTACTATCACTTCTAAAATTACCTAACCCTCGGTAGGCTTTAATAAAAGTTTCTTGTACGACATCTAGAATACTACTTCTATCACGCATATAGTTAGAAACCACTCTTGCGACACTCGATTGGTATTTGATTACGAGTAAATCAAATGCTTTATGATTACCTCGCTTAGCATGTTCTACAAGTTTTTCAGCTGTTGCCTTCTCTCCAAAGTCTTTATGCATATGACATGGCACGTCTATTAAATGAGGTACTTTTACCTTTGTAGTCACATTTAGATCAACGACAGAGCTCATCAAGGGGCTATTCATATACATCTCCATTAGCTATAGAAAGTGAAGTTCTAATAGAGTTAATCAATTACTGTGCCAACGTAAGCTAAACTAGACATTTCAGAGTTAATACAATAACTTAGAGCTAGACACAGGGTAGAACAGCTTATTTTCAAACCGCAACAATTCACGAAATATCAGGGTTAGCTCTCGACATTTCGTGTAAAAATGAATATCCGCGACGTTAAAAAGATATGATAGTTGCTTTCTTTTTTACTAATCATTTCAATTATTAGAACTTGAAGACTAGACTCAAAGTTCGTGTTTCTTTTATTTAATTTGCAAATTAGAATTCACTGATTGAACAGAATACACATACACCCCAGAGGCTAAGAATGCTTTCAGAAGAAGAAACAATAAAAGTAATTTTACAAGGGACTGTTAGTGATACCGGGCAAGCATTCTTTGATGCACTGGCCAAAACAATGTCTAACGCACTTGGGTACAGCCATACTTGGATCACTGAAATGATAGGCTCTCATAAGCTTCATACATTGGCACTTTTTGTTGACGACGAGCTTAAAGAAAACGTCACTTATGATATGCGTGGCACCCCTTGCGAATCGGTTATTGTAAGTAAGGCTGTTGAGCATCACGCTGATGATGTACAGGCGTGTTACCCTAACGATAAACAACTTTCAAAACTGAATGCTCGCAGTTATTTTGGCGTGCCCATGATTGGAAGTCAGGGTGATGTTGTGGGGCACCTTGCTTTATTAGGTAAGAAACCTTCTTCAAACGTGCCAAATGGACTTGCCGTACTTAAAATCTTTGCCAGTCGGGCAGGCGCTGAGTTAGAACGTATTTATATAGAGCGTCAGCTAAAGAAACAACAGGAAGAAACTCAAAAAATATTAGACACTGCAATGGACTGTATTATTACGCTGGAGACTGACCTAAGCATACTAACGGTGAATCAATCTGTATTGAATCAGTTTGAGGTGTCAAAAGTATCAATTGAGAAACAGAATTTTGCCTCTTATATGGATACAACCTCAGCAAAACACCTACACAATGCTTTAGACATATTGCTATCCGAACAGAATGATGAACAACGCATTTGGCTACCGGATAGTCTTAAGCTTATTAAACAAGCTGATCAACACATCATTGCTGATGCCACAGTGTCATTAATTAAAAAAGAACACGACCCAATTATCGTCCTTTCTTTTAGAAACGTGAATGATCGTATTCAAGGGTTAAAACGTATTGAGTCTCTAGACCAGGAACGTCAATATTTAAAAGCAGAACTAAAAAGAATATCTGAGAATAATAAAATTATTGGCTCTAGTCCCGCTATGTTAGCAGTATTAGAAGAAATCGAACAGGTAGCACAAACCGAGGCCTCCGTACTTATTTGTGGAGAAACAGGCACAGGCAAAGAGCTTGTTGCCAACGCGCTTCACCAAAGTAGTAAACGCAAAGATAAAGCCTTTGTTAAAGTAAACTGTGGTGCATTACAAGCCAGCCTGATTGAGAGTGAGTTTTTTGGGCATGAGAAAGGTGCATTTTCTGGTGCTGTCAACCGAAGAATTGGCCGGTTTCAGTTAGCAGATGGCGGCACTATTTTTCTGGATGAAGTAGGCGATATCCCGGCAGACTTACAGGTCAAACTATTACGTGTTTTACAAGAAGGAGAATTTGAATCGGTCGGTAGCTCAACAACTCAGAAAGTAAATGTAAGAGTCATTGCCGCAACACATAAAGATCTACTTCAAGCCGTTCAGGATGGCGAGTTCCGGGAAGACCTATATTATCGATTAAATGTGTTTCCTATTATGGTTCCAGCTCTACGGGAAAGAGGTGACGACATAACAACAATTGCCAAAACGTTTAAAGATCATTTTTGTCAACAAATCGGTCGCTATATTGATGATTTTAGCACTCAGCAAATCCAACAATTAAAAAGCCACTATTGGCCGGGTAACATTCGCGAGCTTCGAAATGTTATTGAAAGAGCGGTCATTACTTCAAAACATGGCACCCTTAACTTAGACCGCGCGCTTCCCTCATCAAATGTTGAAAAAAATGATAATAGCAGCGATCAGACATTATTGTTAAATACACAACCCAAAATTCAGCAACCTCCAATATCTGAAGCACTTGTGTTTAAGGATGAGGGGGTCACAAACATTGATTCTTTAAATACAACCATTTTAAATGAAGCTCAACTTAAGGAGATAGAAAAGAACAATATTATCCGCGCTATTGCCCTATGTAACGGTAAGATCTCAGGTGAAAAAGGAGCTGCTAAATTATTAGGCCTAAAGCCTTCAACTTTAAGCTCTCGGATGAAAACGTACGAGATCGATTACGACAACTCGTGAAGACTCACGAAATTTCGTGCATAAACACGAAAAAAATTAATCCTCAGGCTATAGAAACAGCTAAGTTATTGTAATAACTTAATAAAATAACTTGGCACTAATTCTGCATTTACCCTGTCATCTACATAGAGGTATTATCATGGAATTAGCACTAGTGAATAATTTTATTACTGTTTTATCATCTGCTTTTGTTTTTGTCATCGGCTTAGCACTACTGGCTTTGATCGTTGTTTACATCATAGATGTTACCCAAACCAAGCAAGCTATCAGGCGAAATTTTCCTGTTATAGGGAGGTTTCGTTATTGGTTTGAGCATATAGGGGAGTTTTTTCGTCAATACTTCTTTGCAGGTGACAGAGAAGAGCGGCCGTTCAATCGTGCTGAACGCTCATGGGTTTATCGCGCTTCAAAAGGCGTAGATAGCACTGTTGCATTTGGGTCAACTCGCGACTTAAGCCCTGTTGGCAGTGTGCTATTTGTTAATTGCCCCTACCCAACATTAGCCGAGGATGCCAAGCCTATTCCCCCCCTTGTAGTAGGTCCTAATTGTAAGTCCCCCTACTCCACCACTTCCGTTTTTAATATCTCAGGTATGAGTTACGGTGCTATATCAAAGCCGGCCGTATTAGCTTTATCAAATGGTGCAAGAATGGCAGGTGTTTGGATGAATACTGGTGAAGGCGGTCTGTCCCCCCATCACATTAAAGGCGGTGCCGATATCGTATTTCAAATCGGTACAGCAAAATATGGTGTACGGGATGAAAAAGGCCAGTTATCAACAGAAAAACTAAAGGAAGTAGCCGCTCATGAACAAGTAAAAATGTTCGAGATTAAGCTTTCACAAGGTGCAAAACCCGGCAAAGGCGGCATATTACCAGGGCTCAAAGTGACACCGGAAATATCTAAAATACGTGTTATTAATGTGGGCGAAGACTCGATCAGCCCAAACCGCCACCCTGAAATAGATAGCGAGGCTGACCTGTTAAACATGATTCAGCAAGTGCGCGATGCAACGGGCAAACCTGTTGGGTTTAAATCAGTTATTGGTGCCTACGGCTGGCTTGAAAGGCTGTGTGAAGAGATTCAGCGTCGTGGAATTGATAGTGCGCCTGACTTCATTACGATTGATAGTGCGGATGGCGGTACAGGCGCAGCTCCACAAAGTTTGATCGATTATATGGGTTTACCTATAAAAGAAAGCCTACCCTTGGTCGTCAATATTCTTAACCGTTACGGTTTGAAAGATCGTATTAAAATTATTGCTAGTGGCAAGCTCATCACTCCGGCTGAAGCGGCCTGGGCGTTATGCGTAGGCGCAGACTTTATCGTTTCAGCACGTGGTTTTATGTTTGCATTAGGCTGTATTCAAGCTCTGCAATGTAATAAAAATACTTGCCCAACGGGTATCACGACTCACAATAAGCGCCTACAAAAAGGTTTAGACCCTACAGATAAAGCCGAGCGGGTTAAACGCTTCGCTGAGCAAATGCACTACGACCTGAATGTCATCGCACATTCATGCGGTGTACCCGAACCAAGAAGACTAAAACGTTACCATTGCCGTATGGTGACTGAAAATGGACGATCAGTGCCATTAGATGAACTTTACCCTGAAGAAACTTTACCCGTCTCAACTAATTGTTAAATCAACCATCGATAGGAGAATGAACATGAAAGCTGCTGAATTATTTGTAAAATCTTTAGAAGCCGAAGGAATAGAATATATCTTTGGTGTGCCCGGCGAAGAAAATGCCGACTTTATGATGGCATTACAACAGTCTGACAAAATCAAATTTGTATTAACGCGCCATGAACAAGGCGCTGCATTTATGGCAGAAATATACGGCCGTTTAACTGGGCAGCCTGCATGTTGTTTAGGCACACTTGGCCCCGGTGCCACAAACTTAATTACAGGTGTGGCTGATGCCAATATGGACAGGGCTCCCATGTTAGTATTAACCGGCCAAGGATCCACAGATCGTTTACATAAAGAATCACATCAAATTATGGATGTGGTTCAAATGTTTCGTCCGGTAACAAAATGGGCAACCACCATATACAACGGCGAAACCATTCCAGAAATTGTACGCAAAGCTGTTCGTATTGCACGCACCGAAAAACCAGGCGCAGTTCACCTTGAATTACCTGAAGATGTCGCAAAGCAAGAATGCAAGGCTAGTCCATTAATTCCAAAACGCTATCGTCGCCCTGTTGCCGATGACAAAATAATTGACCAAGCTTTTAATTGCCTTAAAAGTGCTAAAAAACCAGTTATCATCGCCGGCAATGGCGCTATACGTAAGCGTGCATCCAAACAACTTAAACATTTTTGTGAACAAACAGGGATTGGTGTTTTAACGACTTTTATGGCTAAAGGCGCGGTCGATATGGATGCCGATTATTGCCTGTACACCATCGGTTTAGGAAGCAAAGACATTCCGACTTTAGCTATTGATGAAGCTGACCTAGTTATAACTATTGGGGTTGATATGGTGGAATACCACCCACGTTTATGGAATCCAAAGCGTGATAAAAGAATTATTCATCTCGACTTTCTACCTGCCGAAATTGATGAGTATTATGACCCTACTTCAGAAGTAGTGGGTGATTTGGCACATACTTTATGGATGCTAAATCAACGACTAGAACAAGCAGAACCGCTTGAATTTGACCTTGCATCGCAAAAAGAACTGCGCCGTAAAATGAGTTTAGAACTAATTGAACACGAAAATGATGACACAAAAAACATCATCAAACCCCAAAAAATACTTGCGGATGCACGGGCAGTTATGGGCCCTGAAGATATATTACTATCAGATGTCGGCGCGCATAAAATGTGGATTGCTAGGCAATACCAATGCAACGAACCCAATACCTGTTTAATTCCCAATGGCTTTTGTTCTATGGGTTTTGCTTTACCCGGTGCGATAGCTGCCAGCCTTGTTTACCCTGATAGAAACATTCTGGGCATTGCAGGTGACGCTGGATTTTTAATGAATGTGCAAGAAATGGAAACCGCAAGACGACTCAATGTGAATTGTACGATGCTTGTCTGGGAGGATCATGAATATGGCCTCATTGCTTGGAAACAACAAGCCGAGTTTGGCACCCATACAGACCTATCTTTTGGTAACCCAAACTGGTTGCAACTTGCTGAAAGTTTTGGATGGAACGGCCATCGCGTAGAGAACAGCATAGAGTTCTCTGATGTGCTTCAAAATGCATTACATGAAAAAGGCCCAAGCCTGATTGTTGTGCCAATTGATTATAGAGAAAACATGATATTAACTGAACGCTTAGGTGAGCTCACACAGCCAGGCTTAGCAGGAGGGTAGCACTCTGCCTGCGTTATTTAGTTACTTACTCGTTCAACAATTATTAAGTTTTTAATAGGTAAAAACTATGAGTACCTCACTTTTAAAAGTACATTCGCCCTACAATCAAGACGAACTAGGTTCCATGAGTTCAATGGACTGGCTTGCTGTATCAGAAAAGCTAGACCATTCACTTGAGGCCTTCCAAAATCGTAAACAGTGGCTTCCGGTTCATGAGCGGGTAGGTATTTTAGAACGAACAACCAGACTGATGATGAAGCACCATGCCAAACTCGCCATGCAAATTTCAAAGGAAGGTGGGAAACCTCTTAAGGATGCGCTTGTAGAAACCACCCGGGCTATTGATGGCGTGAGACTGGCCATAGAAACTATTCGTACCGAAGCCGGGAATGTTGTTCCAATGAGTAGCACAATGGCAGCAGCAAACAAAATGGCTATGACACAATTAGAACCCATTGGGGTCGTGGTCGCAGTTAGTGCGTTTAATCACCCCCTTAATTTGATTGTACATCAGGTTGCTTCAGCAGTGGCGGCGGGCTGTCCTGTGTTAGTCAAACCAGCAAACGACACCCCTTTGTCATGCCAAAACTTTGTAGACTTGTTAATTGAAGCAGGCCTGCCTGAAGTTTGGTGTCAGTGTATTATTACAGAAGACCGAAGCGTTGCTGAAGCCCTAGTCACCGACCCTAGAGTGTCTTTTTTTAGTTTTATTGGAAGTCCCGGTGTAGGCTGGAGCTTACGATCAAAACTTGCACCAGGAACCCGTTGTTCGCTTGAACATGGTGGTGCCGCCCCCGTTATAGTAAACGACTCAACTAACCTGCAAACAACTGTAAATGCCATCACCAAAGGTGGGTTTTATCATGCTGGGCAGGTTTGTGTTTCAGTTCAAAGAGTTTACGTAAATGAAGCTATCGCAAATGATTTTCTCGAAGTATTCAAAAAAACAGTCAGTCAACTGGTAGTGGGTGACCCGATGCTAATGGAAACGGATGTTGGACCGCTAATTCGTGAGGCCGAAGTGTCAAGAGTTGATAGCTGGGTAAAAGAAGCCATTGAACAAGGAGCTGACTTAATTTGTGGTGGCACAGCACTAGGGAAACAATGTTATGCACCGACCATATTATTGAACCCTGATGCTGAATCTGCAGTTTCACAAAAAGAAATTTTTGGCCCAGTTGTATGTGTTTATACCTATCGTTCGATTGACGATGCCATTCAACGAGCCAACTCCCTGCCCTTTGCTTTTCAAGCCGCTGTATTTACTGCCGAACTAGAAACCGCCATGCATTGTTACAAACAACTGAATGCATCGGCCGTTATGGTGAACGACCATTCTGCTTTTCGTGTTGATAACATGCCTTTTGCTGGTTTGAAACAATCGGGATTAGGCGTTGGAGGAATACAACATACCATTCGTGACATGCAAATCGAAAAGATGTTGGTGTTGTCGATGTAGTTGTTGTCGATGAGGAAAAACCAATGGCTAGTGCACTCAGTGCAGTATGCTCTCTTACGATAAAGCTAGGAAAATAGTTCATGATTTGGGTACTGCTACTAACATTAGCTTTTATTTTGGGTTTTGTCGCTAACCGTACAACTCTGTGTGCGGTCAAAGCGGTGGATGAAATCCTATTCCAGCGTCATGCTAAAGTAATGGTTAGTTTTGGTAAAATCATTTTATGGGCCTACGGCACTTCGATCATTCTTGAATTGACGTTCGGTATTGTACCCACTCAAACCATAAAATATAATCTCAACCTTCAAGCACTCTTAGGCGGATTGATTCTTGGCACAGGCGCAGTGCTCAATGGTGGCTGTGCACTTCATACCCTAATTCGTTTAGGGCGAGGAGATCTCGGCATGCTGATTTCTATCACCGGCATTTCAGCCAGTGTATTCCTACTCAGTAGTATCCAATCGATCATTCCTACTATTAGCATTACCAACACTATCTCATCGTTTTCTGTGGCTGCGCCGTACAAACTAATTTTATCAATAATTGTAATGGTTTGGATGGCGGTAGAATTTTTTCGTTTGTTTCAGCGTTATAAAATATCCCAATGGCGAACACGCCTACTAGCAGAGTGTTATCAATTATCCACAGCATCCGCCATTCTAGGTATATGCAATGGCGTATTGTTTGCAGTGGTTGGCACTTGGTCCTACACCTACACATTAATAACAAGTGTAGCGGCCTTATCATCACAAACTAGCCATACTAATGCCGTACCCGTATTGTTGTGGGGTTTAACACTCACACTATTAGTAGGAATTGCTGTTTCGTCTTTCATTAAAGGTAAATTATCCATCATTTTTAAACCGCAAATAAATTGGCTACGATATTTTATCGGCGGAATGCTTATGGGTTTAGGTGCCTTACTGATACCTGGCGGAAACGATGTACTACTTTTAAGTGGTATTCCCGGCGGCTCACCGCACGCAATACCCGCGTATTTATGTATGCTTCTTGGCATTGGTATTTCACTTTTAATTAAATCTTTATTCAGCAAATAAAATACAAATATAAACGTCTTAAATCCGCACTACTTACTAGTTCAAGGTCCTTTAACCTCTAATAACCGATATTGTATCTCGTCCAGTACCCGATAAATAAATACGATATTACCTGGCGCAAATAAATAGCTATTACCTGTAAATGTAAACAAACGGCTATCTCGACGAACATAATGAAAGGCCGCCGAATACCCTATTATTTCTTAGAACAGTTCAAGCTTGACACAAAACTAAACGTTTTTAGTTTTTATACTTGAACGTATTTGTGATAACAAACCATGAGACGATCTCATTACTTATAGAGACTATTAAGTATAGAACGTATTCATCATCTTACATAAACTACATCCATCGATTAACGAAACCAAAACTAAAGCTAAAGCAAGGAGAAATAATGCAAGTTGATGTTTACACCACCCAGACATGCCCATATTGCTTTGCAGCGAAAAACCTGCTTACAGAAAGAGGAATTAATTTTGATGAATACGATGTCAGTTTTGACCCCGCTATGAGAAAAAAATTAATGGATAAAACAGGTCGCCGCACGGTACCTCAGATATTTTTTAACGATCAACATATTGGTGGATACACCGATTTAGAACAGCACTTTGAAAACCAGTAGTAATTAACTAAACCAAGCAAAAGTAACCTTAAAGGAAATAGCACTATGAGAATTAAACAATTATTCACTAGCATCATTACTGCCTTCGCATTATTTGTTGGTACAGCATCAGCCGCTGACTACTCAACTATTGCCGTGGCAATTGGAGGCTATGATTTAGTTTCTTATCATCAAAACAGCGGCCCAAAAGTTGGCAATGGCCATAATATGGCAAATTACGAGGGCAATACGTATGCTTTCGTAAATGCTGAAAATAAAGCTAGGTTCGAAGCTAATCCTGCTAAGTATTTACCAGCTTATGGTGGTTATTGTGCCTACGGTGCATCACTGGGTAAAAAGTTTTACGGTGACCCGTTAACGTCGACTGTTGTTGACGGCCAACTTTATTTAAATCTTGATAGTAAAGTTAAAAGTATTTGGGTAAAAGACCGTTCTGATAATATTGTCGCGGCAAATAAGCTTTGGCCTTCAATTAAATATGTACCTGCTGCTGAACTTTAGTTTTTCAACTGAATAATATCTGTTAGGTTATAAATTAATCCCGAATATATTCGGGATTTTTTTCGTTAAAAAACTAATTTGTATTAAAGCGCTAACTTTTTATAAAAGATACAGCCGCAAAACCCATGCCTAAATACAAGCGTCAATGTCACACACGCTTCAATTGAGTAAAAAAGCATCACCAATGTCCAACTGTTTATATAGTTAAAGGCATGAGGTAAGTTTAAATCATCCACTAATTGATGGTGTAAATTATAAATAATATCAGGTATTCAGTCAGTGCTGGATCAATGCCAATGACAGGTAGTAGTTGTGAGATAAAATTAACTAAAGAGGCTCTAGATAACGATTACGTGCTCGATTTATCAAAAGTTTATGCCTTACTTAAGAATGATACAAGCTGGTGCTGACTTCCATGTGCCACCTATTTTCTATGTAGGTCGGAATAAATCCCAACCTACATAAATAGCTTTTATCCAGCCAACTTAGCCGTACTTTGTGTAAATTCTATTGTTTCAATGAGGTAAGTTTTAAACTTAATGTAGCAAATTGTGGGATCACACCATTTTCGTTATGCATACCGCTACTTAGCTCAGTAATTTCCTCTTTAGGCATGGTCACTTTATCCTCTGCCGCATAACTTTCTCCATCATCAGTGCCTGCATCATAGACCTTAAGATCAATTGTTTTATTAGCCAGCCAAGTACCGTTTTCACACAAATTGAGACTTGATATACCGACAAACCAGTCAGGACTAGGCGCAATCATCGTCATGAGTGTTAGTAATGAGTATTTATGACTGACCTGAAAATCCACCGTTATTTGACCAGAAGCCTGCTTAATATCCGGTCCATGTACTACCGAACCCGCCTCACCTATTTTCATCGCCCATTTAACTTCTTTGATAAACTTTCTGTTTATGCCTATTTCAGATACGTCTTTTATACCGGCAGATGCCTTTTGCCCGACAGACCAAAAACTAACTTCACTGTTATGGGTTGCTCCAATTAATTCTGAAAAATGCGCTTTATCAGGAAAATCGTTTGGATGAGTTTCAGCGCTCCAAGTACTATTGAATACGGCAGAGTATGTCGCACTACCCTCGCACTGAGGAGTGCCATAAAGCTCTGGTTGAAAAGCGCATGCCGATAAAAGTGAAACACCCACCCATAAAACGGGAGCAGTTTTAACCACTTTTAAAATTTTTAATTTGGAACGAGAAAAGGTTATAAACATTTTATTTACTCAATTTATTTTCAGAAAAACACGTAGGTGGGCGAAAGTAATCAATATGCGTCTTTTTATAAGGCACACCCTCTCAGTATTGTTCATTAAAGCATTATTTTCTTCCCTTAATGCTAATTACCTTAAGAGAACCAAAAACCAACCCGCCAAACAACCAAATTGGGTAGTTCGATTAACGATGAAAAATGATATTATTTACATTATGAAATCAGACATATATGCAATTCATCAAGTAAACTGTCGATCCATCACGAGTACCATGTAATGTTTTTAACAGAAATATCCGAAGGGTCTTGGAATGGTATTCTTAGGGTGCAAGAAGAAGCTTATACTGACGTGCCTCCCGAAGATGTAAATGTACTAAAAAGCAAATGGAACTCATCGCCAGAAACATGCTTCATATTTCAATCTGAGAATAAAAATATTCTAGGTTACTTACTTGCCCACTCATGGAATAGTGATGAACCTCCAAAATTATTCGAGGAGCTACCAAAAGGTTCATTCGGCACAATTCTGTATCTCCATGATTTAGCCGTTTCAAAAAGTTCTATGGGCATGGGGGTAGGCAAACAACTCGCAAATAAACTACTAGATACGGCTCGAAGCAGAGGATTCAAAAAGGTACTACTAGTCGCAGTTCAGGGCTCAGAAGGTTTTTGGTCAAGCTTAGGTTTTAGTGAAATTCTAAATGTACCAGTTTGTTCAAGCTACGGTAATAACGCAAAACTTATGCACTGGAATGTATAGATAGCAAAAACCGCAAATTGTCGCATAAATTTTTGTTCGTCCATCACGCAAATAGTGGCACTCTTTCAGCATTGATCGATGCAGATTATTGCAATAAATCGCTAGAAATGAGAAAAACCATAAGCCGCATCTGATTTACACCTTATATATAGAAGAGTAATCTTAACCGTATTAAAGGTTGAAGTTCGAAACCAACTAGGCATACCCAGTTAGAAATGCGTGTATTAATGTCAATTAGAGGTATAAATATATGTCAAAAAAAATAGCGGGTGAAGTTGAACAGCGTAGAAAAATCATTGAGGAACAACGTTCCCAATGGAAGGCCGTTATCTACGGTGAGTCTGCTGAAAACATAGCAAGATTTCAGCGCCAAGTTGCCAAATATGGTCGTATAAAGGTCTGGTGGTAGAAGCATTCATAATTTAGTTTAATTTTAGTGACCTCTTGACGGGCTAGCCTACAAGTTTTTGCTGTGGCTAAACTTTTGCCCCATGTCGGCGATCTTTGGACTCTCTGTCATTCGTTTCTAGGTGACTATATAATTGCTTATGAGTTTCGTCGCTGTTGCGGCGGACCAAGTTCCGGCGATCTTCATAATGTTTATAACGACAGTTACAGTTTTTACAGTTGCATTCAAGCAATGGCAACTGAGGCGCACTGTGTGATAAATAACGAACTCCCAGCTGTTTTCTTACACAGATACAAACGCTTAATTGTGTTTCTTTTTCCGTGTCAGAATTTAGATGGGTGTCTTCAGGGTCTAAAGGGTCAATTACAACGCAGTGGTAAGGATGAGAAGCGCGGCAATGCCTTTTTGAACCGCCATAAAGAAGTTTTTGCTTGAGATGATACACAATATATTGTGTCGCTAAGAGTATTTTTATTGTGCACCAAGTCAAGAGTTTTATGGATGCTATAAAGAAATGTTTCATATTTTATGCTCCTTGCAATGAAGTCAGGCTTGAAGCCTGATTTTCTATGATCTACAACTCATCACATACAGTAAGGTTTACAAAATTAAAATCGCTCTTAGATACTGCTCAACTGAAAAAACGGGTATTCACAGTAGCAAATGATTTTGAGTCTTTCAAATACATTAGATGCATTAAAATAACGGTGTTCATAACAAAATAAAGCGTTGCAATAATACCCTCTGAGCTAAGTAACTTGTGCCGCGTTATTAGCGCAAATATCTGCTTTAGATTGCTTGATTGCTTGATGGCTTTTTCAGCTGAGGTGAAGGCTTCGACTTTGCATCGCAATCGTATGAGTATTAGCGCTCTACTATCAAGAATCACTTCTTCATCATCAATGTAGACATCTTGCCGTTCTGATTGCTGAGGACGCGCTTGGTAGGGCTCAAACAAGCTTATAAATTTTGACAAAAGTTTGTTAAGTTCAAATTTAAACATTTTTCTATCATTCATTTATTACAATTCAGCAGAATTAAGGAGCTTAACTTACACACTAAGAGTTTTTAAAAGCTAGAATTAGCACTTCTTCTGCAAGTTGCTCGACAGATATATCTCCTTTCTTGTTAAACCATGTTTTGGTCCAACTTAAAGCGCCTGTTAAGAAGCGACGCAATATAAAGATGTCGCCTTCAATAAGCCCTTCATCCTTTGCTTCATTCAAGGTGTTTAACCATAGGTTTTCATACACATCTCTTAACTTAAGAATATCTTTTTGATTATGATCACTCAAACTTCGCCATTCATACACCAAAACAGCCATTGCATCACCTGTGACACCATTTATTGACTCCAGTTCACAAATAATCAGCGCTAAAACTTTATCTCTTAAGGAGGGAGCATTATCAAGTTTGGCTAACATTAACTGAGTATTATAAATAATCGTTTCTTCCATCACTGCCTTCAAAATTGCTTCTTTAGTTTTAAAGTGATGAAAAATACTTCCCGATTGTATACCTACAGCAGATGCTAAATCACGAACAGTGGTTCGTTCGTAGCCTTTTGTATTAAATAGCGTAGCAGCTGTTGTGAGTAGACGTCCTTTAGCACTCTTTGGGTCAGTCATCTGAATAGTTTGAGATGTTGACGTTGAACTTACTAGCTTATTCAATACATTCTCCAAAACAACTAAATATAAAAATATTTAGTACAACGTAATTTAAAAAAATCATACCTGAACTAAACACTAGAACTGAATGAATTACGGTAGAGCATAGCGGTAAATTTCAAAACAAACAAACCAAGCACTTGCTAGGCCAAATTAAATACACACAGCACTTTACAAACCAAGCGCTTGCTTGGTATTGTTAACTAACTTAATGACAGACATGATAAAAGGTAAAAGCATGAGTTCAGATAAAACAATTAGAATTGGTTGTGCCTCAGCTTTTTGGGGTGATACAGAAACAGCGGCTGAGCAATTGGTCAGCAAGGGCAACATTGACTATTTGGTTTTTGATTATCTCGCTGAAATCACTATGTCAATTATGGCAGGCCAAAAAATGAAAGACCCTAATGCGGGTTTTGCGTCCGACTTTGTTAAAACTACAATGGCCCCTCTTTTAGGTCAAATTAAAGAAAAAGGTATTAAAGTAATTAGTAATGCTGGCGGTGTTAACCCATTAGCCTGCATGAAAGCATTGCAAGCTGTTGCCGATAAAGCAGGTATTGAACTAAAAATTGCCATGGTAGATGGTGATAATATTTTACCCAACAAAACCCTGTATCAAAAAGATGGGGTGAAAGAATTAAATACCGACGAAGATATGCCACCTATGCTTTTAAGTATGAATGCTTATTTAGGTGCACCAGGAATAGTGGCTGCTCTTAAATCTGAAGCAGATATAATTATTACTGGGAGAGTTGTAGATAGCGCTGTTGTTTTAGGCGCAATGATCCATGAATTTAACTGGCAATGGGATGACTATAATAAGCTATCGCAAGGCAGTTTAGCTGGCCATATTATTGAATGCGGTGCTCACTGCACAGGTGGTAACTTTACAGATTGGGAAGAAATAAAAGACGGTTTTGATAATATGGGTTTTCCTATCGTTGAAGTATCTTCAGATGGGTCTTTCTTTGTTACAAAACCTGAAGGTACCGGTGGTGTAGTTTCTGTTGCAACGGTTAGTGAGCAGCTTGTTTATGAAATTGGCGACCCACGAGCTTACATGCTTCCTGATGTAATATGTGATTTCACCCAAGTTAAGTTAATACAGAAAAAAACAAACCAGGTTAGTGTAACAGGTGCGATCGGTTTACCACCTACAGACCAGTATAAAGTTTCAGCAACTTGGGTAGATGGCTTTAAATGCACATGCACCTTTCTGTTAGCTGGAATTGATGCAAGAAAAAAGAGCCAAGCAGTAGCAGATGCCATCATCAGTAAGACAAGCCGAATGCTTGAATCAAAAGGTTTAAAGCCATATACAGAAGTAAGTATTGAATTATTAGGCACTGAAACAACTTATGGTAAGCAAGCGAATGCAAATGCATGTCGTGAAGTTGTTGTTAAGATATCAGTTGCTAGCCAAGATAAAAAATCACTCGTTCTTTTCTCTAAAGAAATCGCTCAGGCTGCAACAGCTATGGCGCCAGGCATTACAGGCATCGTGGGTGGCCGCCCAACTGTCTATCCAAAAATTCGTTTATTTTCTTGTCTTGTTCCAAAAGAAGGTGTTGGTGTTTCTGTTCAAATAAATAATCAGGCAACGGCTGTGTCTCTTGAAACAAAAGGAGGCTTTAGGGATGAGCTAGTTAAAACACAAATTCAGACTAAAATACCAACAGACGAAACTGTCACAAGCGTGCCTTTAATTTCTCTTGCCTGGGCACGAAGTGGAGACAAAGGAGATCATGCCAATATTGGTATTATAGCGCGTAAATCTGAATACTTGCCATTCATCAAAGCAGTCTTAACAGAAGAGAATATTGCTGATTTTATGGTACATACCCTTTGTCCTGAAAATGGAAAAGTGACGCGTTGGGACTTACCTGGCATCGATGCAATTAACTTTTTACTAGAGCACAGTTTAGGTGGAGGAGGCGTCGCAAGTCTTCGAATTGACCCACAAGGTAAAGCTTATGCACAACAATTATTACAATACCTGATTCCTGTAAGCTCAAGTATTGCATCCGAAATTTCAAAGGAGACTAACTAAGCATGTCACACCCATATCAATCAATTTTCAGAAGTTCATTATTTGACGATAAAACAGTTATCGTAACAGGTGGCGGTAGTGGCATCGGTCGCTGTACTGCACATGAACTAGCCGGTCTTGGTGCAACGGTTGTTTTAATTGGCCGAAAGATTGAAAAACTAGAAACTGTGGCCGCTGAAATAAAAGAAGACGGTGGTACAGCTGACTATTATGTCTGCGATATTCGTGAAGAAGAAGCGGTAAAGGCAACGATTAAAGAAATCATATCAAAGCACCCGGTTATACATGGTTTGGTTAATAATGCGGGAGGTCAATTCCCCTCCCCACTTACTGGCATAAACCAGAAAGGCTGGGAAACCGTTGTAAGAACAAATTTAACAGGTGGCTTTTTAATGGCTAAAGAAGTTTACCTAAAAAGCATGTCTAAGCATGGCGGTTCAATCGTAAACATTGTTGCCGATATGTGGGGCGGTATGCCGGGCATGGGGCATTCAGGCGCTGCACGCGCTGGCATGGTCAATTTTACTCAAACAGCAGCCGTTGAATGGGCTGCATCCGGTGTAAGAGTTAACGCAGTTGCACCAGGCTGGGTTGCTTCTAGCGGCATGGATAGTTACCCGGACTCAATGAAACCATGGATTCTTAATCTTAGGGATTCAGTACCTCTTAAACGATTAGGAACAGAAGCGGAAGTTAGTTCTGCTATTTGTTTTTTATTAAGCGAAGGCGCTAATTTTGTAAGTGGCGACTGTTTAAGAATAGATGGCGCAGCATCACAAGGCGGTAGAGTAGCCCCTCTTCCTAAAGCTAAAAACTCTGAATCATATGACGGTTTTCATCGTTCTGTCATACCGAAAATTTTTCAGACTTCTGATGTTAACGACTCAAACGAGAATAATTAATTATGGCTAAGCTAGAATCAATTATCGACGTTCATTCCGAAGACTTTTCTTCTAATAAAGAATCATTACAAACATTTGTTGATGAGTTCAGAGCTGTCGAACAAAAAGTACTTGATAAAGAAAATGAAGCTAAAGAAAAATTTCTTAAACGTGGCAAACTTCTACCTAGAGAACGTTTAAATTTATTACTTGATCGTGGCGCACCTTTTCTTGAAATCAGCTCATTGGCTGGTTATAAAATGCATGATGATCGAGATGGTTCGATGGCGGGTGGTGGTATTATTGCTGGTATTGGTTATGTCTCAGGTATTCGCAGTATTGTCGTAGCAAGTAATAGTGCAATAAAAGGTGGAACTATTTCACCTGCAGGTCTGGATAAAACCCTACGTCTTCAGAATATAGCAAAAGAAAACAAGCTCCCTATTGTGACATTAGCTGAGAGTGGCGGAGCAAACCTAAATTATGCCACTGATATTTTTGTGCTGGGTGCGCGTGGTTTTGCTAATCAAGCAAGGTTATCAGCGGCGGGAATTCCTTCCGTCACCGTCGTTCATGGTAATGCAACAGCCGGGGGTGCATACCAGCCAGGGTTATCTGACTATTCTATTTTAGTAAACGGTGGAGCAAAAATGTTTCTTGCTGGCCCGCCTCTTTTAAAAGCTGCAACAGGTGAAATTGCAACGGATGAAGAGCTAGGGGGTGCAGAAATGCACACACAAACAGCTGGTACCGCTGAATTTTTAGCTGATGATGATGCTGATGGTATTCGAATTGCTAGAGAAGTTATGTCAACAATTCCTTGGAATGAACAACTGCCTCACTACCAACAAAAAGAATGGGAAGAGCCGCTTTATCCGGCTGAAGAATTAATTGGTATTGTGCCTTCTGATAATAAACGCCCTTATGATGTAAAAGATATCATCGCCCGTATAGCTGACGGATCAGAATTTCTTGATTTTAAGCCTGAATTTGATAACCAAACAGTTTGCGGTTTCCTTAAAATTCAGGGGCATGCTTGCGGTTTAATTGGAAATAATGGCCCCATCACACCCGCAGGGGCAGCAAAAGCTACACAATTTATTCAACTCTGCGAACAGTCTAATACCAGTTTGTTGTTTTTCCATAATACGACTGGTTTTATGGTAGGAACCAACGCCGAACAAAATGGCATTATCAAGCATGGATCAAAAATGCTTCAAGCCGTCGCTAATACATCGGTACCAAAACTTACTATTGTTGTGGGTGGCTCTTATGGCGCAGGTAATTACGCTATGTGTGGACGTGGCCTAGATCCACGCTTTATTTTTGCCTGGCCAAATAGTCGTACCGCCGTAATGGGTGGCGCTCAAGCAGGAAAAGTTTTACGAATAGTCACCGAAGACAAACATACCAGAATGGGTAAAGAAGCTGACCCTAAAATGCTGGATATGATTGAGCAGGCTACGGCCGAAAAGTTAGATAAAGGTTCGACCGCTTTATTTGGCACAGCAAGGCTTTGGGATGATGGCTTGATCGACCCGAGAGACACACGAAAAGTACTCGCCTTTTTGCTTGATATTTGTGATGAAGCTGATCGACGACCATTAAGATCCAATACATTCGGCGTTGCCCGAATTTAAAAAACAAAATTATAAATGAGGCTAAGCTAGTGATATTTACTCAAGAACATAAAGAAATTCGTCGAACCGTTAAGAACTTCGTTGAAAATGAAATAAACCCATTTGTAAATGAATGGGAAGAAGCAGGCACTTTTCCCATGAGGGAAATGTTCAAAAAGCTCGGCGACCTTGGTTTACTTGGTATTAGCAAGCCAGAAGAGTTCGGCGGTATGGGGCTCGATTACAGTTACAGTATTGTCGCAGCTGAAGAGTTTGGAATTTCAAAATGTGGTGGTGTGCCACTTGCCATTGGTGTTCAAACGGATATGTGTACCCCTGCTTTAGCTCGTTTTGGCTCAAATGAATTACGTGAACAATTTCTAAAGCCTGCGATTAGTGGTGACATGATTGGTTGTATCGGTGTATCTGAGCCAGGAGCCGGGTCTGATGTAGCAGGCCTAAAAACCAGCGCTAAAAAAGATGGTGATGATTACATTATAAATGGCACAAAAATGTGGATCACAAATGCGCCATCAGCTGATTTCATTTGTTTACTGGCCAATACATCAGACGACAAAGTTCATGTCAATAAATCACTAATTGTTGTACCAATGAATACACCTGGCGTTACTGTAGCGCCCAAACTTAATAAGCTAGGTATGCGGGCTTCAGAAACAGCGCAGGTATTTTTCGACAATGTACGTGTTCCACAACGTTATAGAATTGGCCAAGAAGGTGCTGGCTTCATGATGCAGATGATGCAATTTCAAGAAGAACGCTTGTTCGGTGCAGCAAATATTCTTAAAGGTATGGAGAACTGCGTTGATACAACCATCGCCTACTGTCGAGACAGAGAAACATTTGGTCAACCCTTAATTAATAACCAAGTAATTCACTTCCGTTTTGCTGAACTTCAAACTGAAATTGAAGCGCTTCGCTGCATGGTATATCAAGGTGTTGAGCAATATATTAATAAACAGGATGTAACCAAGCTAGCGTCCATGGCAAAATTAAAAGCCGGACGTTTAGGTCGTGAAGTCACCGATAGCTGTCTACAGTACTGGGGTGGTATGGGTTATATGTGGGATAACGAAGTATCACGTGCTCAGCGTGACATCCGTTTAGTTTCTATAGGCGGCGGTGCGGATGAAATTATGCTTGGCATTATTTGTAAATATATGGGCATTTTACCCGGCAAGCGTAAAAAAGCTTAGGAGTTATTAGAATGTCTCTATCTAAAAATATTTCAGAAACACAGCTACCTGTTACAGAAACCCTATTGCTAGAAGTAAAGGATCATGCTCTTTTTGTGACGATAAACCGCCCCAAATCACGCAATGCCATGAGTTTACAAATGGTGCATGAATTAGTTTCAGTTTTTGAGTCAATTGAGAATAATTTAATCATCAGAGCGGTTGTTCTTCGCGGTACTGGTGGACACTTTTGTGCTGGCGGTGATATAAAAGATATGGCGGGCGCTCGTGCCGCGGCATCAAAAAATACTGAAACTGATCCATTCTATACGCTAAACAGAGAATTTGGCAGAATGCTGACGATCGCTAACCAGATTCCACAAACACTTATTGTAGTAACTGAAGGCGCCGTTTTAGGCGGTGGCTTTGGGTTAGCATGTATTTCAGATGTTGCACTATCCTCTGCGACCGCAAAGTTTGGATTACCTGAAACAGGGCTAGGGATTCCACCGGCTCAAATTGCACCTTTTGTTGTGTCACGGATTGGAATAACTCAAGCGCGAAGGCTCGCATTATTAGGAACCCGATTTGACGGCCACGAAGCGTATCGGTTGGGTATTGTTCATGAGGTACATGAAAGCGCAGATGAACTTAACAACGCGCTCGACACAGTACTTTTACAAGTTAAACGTTGTGCTCCAGAAGCGAATAGATTAACGAAATCATTAATACTTGCTGTTAATCATGAACCATTAGATTTGCTTTTAGACAATGCAGCAAAATCTTTCTCGGCTTCAGTTCAAGGCGCAGAAGGTCAAGAAGGCACGATGGCTTTTATACAAAAACGAGATCCCAGCTGGTTGATTGATTAACTGTTACCACTACTAATCCCGTCATCCCCGATGCGTTTAGTCGAGGAACCACTCGCCCGAAAGATGGATTCTGGTTTACCAAAAGTAGGCGCTTTAAGCGAGATACCGCCGGAATGACGTACCTGGTGGTACTTTGCTACGGTGGCATGGATGCCAGAGAGTGGTGACAGTGTAGGATCAGTCGTTAAAATTACGAAACATAGGAACTAATAGGTCATGTTTGAGAAAATATTAATCGCCAATAGGGGTGAAATTGCCGTTAGAGTCATAAAAACGGCAAAATCACTTGGATACAAAACTGTAGCGGTATACAGCGAAGCTGATGCCAATGCACCACATGTAAAATTGGCAGATGAAGCCGTTCTTATTGGTCCATCGCCTGTAGGGGAGTCTTATTTAAACCCTGAAAAAATATTGGGCGCAGCCAAGTTAACTGGAGCGAAGGCAATTCACCCTGGATATGGTTTTTTATCTGAAAATAGTGGGTTTGCAAATACTTGTGAGCAGGAAGGTATTGAATTTATAGGTCCGCCTTCTGCAGCCATAGATTTGATGGGAAGCAAGCGCCTTTCTAAAATTGCGATGATTAAAGCGGAAGTACCCTGTATTCCCGGTTATGAAGGTAAAGATCAATCAATAGACTGTCTCGTTAATGCGGCAAAAAATATTGGTTTCCCTATCATGGTTAAAGCATCAGCGGGCGGCGGCGGACGTGGTATGCGCCTTGTTCATGAACCCTCTGAGCTTGAAGAACAAATTAAAACAGCAAGATCAGAAGCAGAAAATGCCTTTGGCGATGGTGAGCTTATTCTAGAAAAAGCCGTCATTGATGCACGACATATCGAAATTCAAGTATTTGCAGATAAACATGGTAATGCCGTTTATCTAGGTGAGCGTGACTGCTCAATTCAACGTCGTCATCAAAAAGTAGTTGAAGAAGCGCCCTCTCCTTTTGTAGATCCTAAGCTTAGAAAAAGAATGGGTGAATCAGCTGTTCAAGCGGCTAAATCATGTAACTATGTAGGTGCAGGCACGGTTGAGTTTTTAGTCGATGCTGATAAAAATTTCTACTTTCTTGAAATGAATACACGCCTTCAAGTTGAGCACCCTGTTACTGAATTAATCACAGGAACTGATTTGGTTGCCTGGCAGTTAGATGTCGCTGCAGGCCAAACACTTCCACTCACTCAAGAACAGATTACGCTAACAGGGCATGCTATGGAAGTTAGGCTCTATGCAGAAGACCCAGCGAATCAATTCCTCCCTCAAACAGGCCCTATACACCGATGGACTCCTTCAAAAAACGATGGTGTACGAATAGATTCTGGTATCAGCTCTGGCCAAACAGTTTCACCATTCTATGACCCGATGTTAGCTAAAATAATTGCGTATGGTTCAAATCGTGAAGAAGCTCGTCGTCGATTAATATGCGCAGTTGAAGAAAGCACATTATTTGGTGTAACCGTAAATAGTAATTTCTTATGCGAAGTATTGCGTCACTCAGCATTTATTAAAGGTGAAGCGACCACAGGCTTCATTGGTAATGACTTCACCGAGAATTCAACGCTATCAATACAAAAGCCTAGTGATCTTGCGAGTGCCTTAGCTGCGTTAATCTCTTACTCACAACAAGGTAATAAACAAGAATATACTAATGGATTGTCTGGTTGGAGTAACACTGGCCACGCCCCCTGGCCTTACCAATTAAACAGTGGTGAATATCAGTGGCAACTAAGTTTAAAACAAGACAATCAAAACTATATTGTTAGTAACAAAGATTCTGATACTGAGGTTAATATAGAGCTAGTTAATATTAACTCAGACACGCTAATTTATGTGCATGAAGGTATTCGCCAGAATTGCAGTTATCAACTAGCAGACAATCAAATATTTTTACGCCTTGGAAGTTATTACTGCAAATTTGAAGACGCGACTCACTCTATAAATTCAGCACAAGAATCAATTGGATCAGGTCAAATAACCGCCAGTATGGACGGTGCCATTATTGATGTACTTGCAAGTAAAGGCGATCAGGTTAAGAAAGGTCAGACCCTGGTAATCTTAGAAGCAATGAAAATGGAACACCCGCTCAAATCAGACGTTGATGGTGTAGTAGAAAGCGTTAATGTTGTTAAAGGCGATCAAGTAAAACTTCGACAATTACTGGTAAGTGTTATTGCAGGTTCAATCCCTGTAACCGATAAGGAAGCAAAGTAATATGAGCAATTTAAAAAATAGAACAATCGTTATCACTGGTGCAAGCCGGGGAATTGGCCGTGAAATGGCGCTTAAGTTTGCAGCAGAAGGCGCAAATATCGTCATCGCAGCAAAGTCTGCAGAAGCGCACCCAAAATTACCAGGCACTATTTATACCGTTGCTAAAGAAGTAGAAGAAGCTGGTGGAAAAGCCCTCGCTGTTCAGGTAGATGTACGGGATGACCAAAAAGTATCTGAGTTAATGCAGCTAGCCGCTGACACGTTTGGGGGTATCGATGCTGTGATTAACAATGCTGGTGCAATAAAGCTAGCCGGAGCTGCATCAGTACCATTGAAACGTTTTGATTTAATGTACCAAATTAACACTCGCGCAGTACTATCATGCAGCCAGGCGGCATTACCATGGTTGAAAAAATCGGATCATGGCCACATTATAAATTTATCCCCTCCTTTAAATATGAATCCAAAATGGTTTGTTCATTATGGGCCTTATACCGTAACAAAATACGGTATGTCGATGCTAACAATAAGCATGGCAGAAGAATTTAAACGACTTAACATCGCGGTCAATTCATTATGGCCACAAACGGTTATTTCTACTGCCGCAGTTGAATTTGAAGGCGGAGGAAAATCTGTTTTAGAAAAAGGTCGTTTACCCGCTATCATGGCCGACGCAGCTTTTGAGATCCTCACAACCGATAATTGTGAACTAACAGGCCGCCATGTCGTCGATGAAGCCATACTCAGAGAGCGTGGGATTACAGATTTTGAACACTACCGTTATTTGAAAGATAGTGATAACAAATTAATGACCGACCTATTCATAGACCAATAAAGCTAGTGAATTAAACATGACAAATATTAATAATAAACGTCAAGCTAATATTGAAGAAACACCTGAAATGCTAACGGCAAAAAGTTTTCTGGAAATTTTCTATGAGCGTGAAAAGCTTCATCCAACTAAAGTATACCTGCGTCAACCAGAAGGAAAAACCTGGCATGAATTCACTTGGTTCGAAGTAGGTCAGCAAGCACGGCAGCTTGTTAGTGCATTACGCGAGATGGGGCTTAAAAAAGGTGATCATATCGGTATTATGTCTAAAAATTGCTACCAATGGATAGTCGCTGATTTAGCTATTTTGATGGGTGGTTTTGTTTCAGTGCCTTTTTACCCAACTTTACCGTCAGATGAGTTAAATGAAGTTATTGAACTAAGCAGTATTAAAGTCTTATTTGTAGGTAAGCTTGAGCAATGGGATGAACAAAAGTCAGGTGTACCTGAGCACGTTAATTGTATTGCTTTTCCAAATTATAAAGGAAACAGTATTGTTGATAGCATACATCAATGGGATGACTTGCTAGAACGATACGAACCCGCTCAAAATGTTCACCATCCCGAGTCAGATGAATTATTTACAATCATATATACTTCCGGCACAACAGGCACACCTAAAGGCGTTATGCTAACGTATGAGTGCATAAATCAAGTGATGTTGAATGAGCGCAAAAACCCTGTATACGGCATCTATCAAGGCGTCTCAGAGCGTGTACTTTCGTATTTACCACTGAATCATATTGCAGAACGTATTATTTCTGAAATAAGCGCAATTGTTGCTGGTTCTGAAGTCTCTTTCTCTGAGTCATTAGACCACTTTGCAAAGAACTTACAGTCTGTTAAGCCGACTCAATTTTTTGCGGTACCAAGAATTTGGACCAAGATCCAACAGGGTATTCTTTCAAAATTATCACAAAAAAAGTTAAGTGTATTATTAAAACTTCCCATTGTTAGTACTATTATCAAAAATAAGGTTCGGCATGGCTTAGGCTTAAATGAAGTTCGTTCAGCAGTCTCTGGCGCAGCACCCGTTTCAGCAGCATTACTTCAGTGGTTTCAGAAACTAGACATCAACATCCAAGAAGTTTATGGCGCAACCGAATTAACCGGTGGCGTTTCATATAATGCCGTTGATGACATCACGCCTGGAACAGTGGGTAAACCCGTCCCTGGTGCAACAATAAAAATAGACCAAGAATCAGATGAAGTTTTGGTAAAAGCCCCTTGGACAATGACCGGATATTATAACGACTCTAAAAAAACGACAGAAGTTTTTGATGGCGATTTTTATCGTACTGGAGACACCGGACGTCATGACGCTCAAGGTAATTTGATCATTACCGGTCGCATTAAAGATACGTTCAAAACATCCAAAGGTAAATTTATCCTTCCTGTACCCATGGAACACAAATTAGCAGGCAATTTTCTTATCGAACAAGTGGTTGTAACAGGCATTGGTTTAGTACAACCGATTGCCTTAGTTTGTTTGTCTGATATCGCTAATAAAATGACGGATGAAGAACTAACCAGCGAATTCCTGACAACGCTTGATGAAGTAAACCAAACCTTAGAAAGTTATGCCAAGGTTTCAACATTAGTATTATTTAGAGAAGTTTGGGCTGAAGATAGTGGTTTCTTTACGCCAACATTAAAGCTAAAACGCCATATAATCGATGAGGCATTCAAACTCAAATATGAAGAATGGGAAAATTCAAAAGAAACCCTTATTTGGGTTTAACTTTCCCCCCATCATCCCCGAATTTTATCGTCGGGGATCCACTAATCATAAAACATGGATTCCGACTTAAAAGACCATCAGAATGCCGTACTTGGCGTTACGAATTTTACGGTGACATAATCATTACCCGCAGGAGAGTAACAATGACTTTCTTACACAAACTGATCACTTTTGGGTTATCTGCTAGCTTGTTCATGTTGCAGCCCTGTCTGCTTCGAGCAAAGGAAAACTATCCTGCTAAACCACTTGTAGCTGATTTGATACTAACAGGCGCCCAGGTATACACAGCCAACCCGAACGCTCTTTTCGCTGAAGCGCTTGCGATAAGGAACGGAAAAATTCTGGCTGTGGGCCAGACGTCTGAAATTATGCGACTAAAAGGCAAAAAAACCAAGACGATGAACCTGAAAGGAAAGCAGGTTTTACCAGGTTTTATTGATAACCATAATCATATCTTTGAAGCTGCTTCGGAAGCAGGTGGCACTTGTGAATTATCGCCTGAAGCCACGCTTTCAGAGCAGATACCTTATCTTCAGGACTGCTTAAAAAACTCAGTTCCTGAGCAATGGATTATCGGCTGGGGGCACACCATTGATCTGACCCTAAGTGAAGATGAGCAATATACCCCGCTCGAAATTATTGACCAAGTATTTCGAGATCGCCCTGTGATTATTATGGAGCAAACATCGCATTCCATGTGGGTGAACTCTATCGCCCTTCAGCTAGCAGGCATCTCGCCAGACACGCCAGATCCTCAAGGTGGAAAAATCATGAAAGACCTTCACACAGGAGAGCTACTAGGCATATTAATCGACAACGCAGGCGACATCGTGATGGAGCAGGCATGGAACAGTCTGCGCAATAAGTTTACGAAAAGTTATGATGGCCTTGTGAATGGCTTACAAGAAGCCGCTCGTTACGGCATCACCACCGTCGGTGATGGTCGCTTGTATTGGAAACGAGGCTGGTATGATGTGTGGAAAGCGTTGGAAGCAGATGGTGAACTCACCGCACGAGTGTCTTTACGCCCCTGGATCTACCCTCACTTACCGCAACATCAACAACTGGACTTTTTAAAACGTGTTCATAATCCTAATAAAAACACTCTCCTCATTGTCGATCAGGTAAAAATGTACAGTGATGGCATTATCGTTAATGGCACAGCAAAAATACTCTCCCCTTACAACTTCACATATTTCACAGAGTCGCCTTACGGCGTTAATTATATTCCACAAGCTCAAATGACCAACTGGCTCAAAGTGCTGGATAATATCGGATACGGCGCACATATTCATGCCATCGGGGACGGCGCAGTACGTGAAACATTAGGGGCAATCGGAGCGGTACGAAAATCGGGTTCACAAAGACCTTACACTATGACCCACCTCGAGATGATTTCTTCAGCCGACTTACCCCGTTTTGCGACCCTTGATGTGGATGCCGACTTTCAAGTGGGGTCCGACTATTTAGGCAATGCCGATCATAGGTGGGCCACTCATCTAATTGGAAAAAAAAGGTCGCACAACTTAATGCCGCTAGGCGATGTTTACAAGACCGGTGCGAATGTCACGATCAGCAGCGACTGGAACGTCAACCCTCTTGACCCTCTGACAGGTATCGCCAATGCGGTTAAGTTAAAGGACAAGGGCTTGCCAAGCGTTGAAGACGCCATCAATGCTTATACCATTAATGCCGCAAATGCCTTAGGTCTTGAAACAGTTACGGGTTCAATTGAAGTAGGCAAATCTGCAGATTTGGTCATATTAGACAGGGAGATAATTAATAAATCTCCTCATGTCATCAAACAAGCTAAAGTCATGCAAACGATTTTGCAGGGTAAAGAAGTTTATAGGATAAAGTAAGACATTCGTCTTTATCTAATTGTGATCATCACAGCAGCAGAGGGATATGCCAAAAATAGGACAACTTTAACCATACAAAACGGTTTTCCGACAAGTCAAAATGCAACGCTTTTGTAGTTGTAGATTCTAACTCTAATTAGAGTCTAGCAAAATATAGAATGTCTAGTTTTAACTTTATTATGATCGTGGTCACCTAAGCAATTTATGGGCGATTAAGTCCACTGATAAAAAAGTGTTTTTCAATCCTCTTTAGCCTAATAAAGAGTGTTAGAATTTTATTCTAATATTTTCAGCGAAAGGCAATGACTTTATGAAACAGTATTTGATTAGTACACCCTACTTTGATTATGACTCGAACTCAGTTATTGAATACGGAAAGCAACTCGTTGGAACAGAAACAGTCCCTTCCAAAATTGCCATTCTTTTATATCAGGGGGTTCGCGATGATATCCGCTACAATGCTTACACGTTTGAAACTAAACCAGAGTCGTTTAGTGCCAGTTATTGTTTGCTACAAGGTGAGTCATATTGCATCCCGAAAGCGGTCTTACTAGGAGCGCTGTGCCGCCTCTACAAAATTCCAGCCCGTATAGGTTTAGCGGATGTGCGAAACCATTTAGCAAGCCCTCAATTTTTAGAGTATTTGAAAAGCAATGTATTCGTGATGCACGGCTATACCGACATTTATCTTAATGGTAAGTGGGTGAAAGCGACGCCAGCTTTTGATTCAGGACTGTGTAAGCTAATGAACCTGCATCCTTTAGAGTTCAATGGAGAAGATGATTCTATTTTTCATGAATTTGATAATTCGGGCGATCGGCACATGGAATACTTGAAGGAACATGGGAACTTTGCTGACGTTCCTCGTGAAATGATCTTAGAGTCTATCAAGAATGCTTACCCCCACCTCGCTGGTGAAGGTACCACTAAATCAGAGCGCTCACTTTATAAAGATGTACAAGGACATTTGGAATAATGTCTAATGCCAATAAATGTGTGGAAGCTAGAACTAATTGCACCCTTTCACCACTATCATCCACCACTCAGAACAGACTTCACTTTGACCCATCGTTCAACGCGACCCTTTTTGTTTCAGCAAGTATTATGTTTGGTCTAACATAAGCTAATGAACAGCTAGATCGTCAAAAAAACGATTGATCTAGCTGTTCATCAAATGCCTTTGAAACATTTTTATAACTACCTGAATAGGGTTTAGCTAAGGCGTAACAATATTAAAGTTACCTTTTGGCTGGTCCAATAAACTAAAGAAGGAAATTAAATCCAACTTACTCCCATCAACCGACAAATCATCACCAAATAATGTGTCTTTTAGGCCTGCCTTACCGATAATGATGTCAACCAACAAAGGTTGAGTTAAATTAAGCGTGGCATCTGCCGGAGCATCCATCGCCACTTTTTTATGGCGCAACACTGAATTATTAAGGCTTAAAAGATAGCTTTCATTTAAGTCAGTAAACACAATTTTAATACTTATCTTTTTACCCTCAGCTTTGGGGCCGTTTAAACGCACCGCCATGGAATCAAAGAAATTCCCAACAGGTGTTTTTAATAAAACCCCCTCCATGATGGCCATATCGATCCCTTCTTCAGGCACTCCATTCCGTAGTTCATAGGCGCCAGTAAGATACACATCTCGCCAAGGTGCCGATTCAGCTTGATAACCTAGCTGGTCGTACACTTTTGCTAACAGTCCTTTAGCTTGTGTGTTGTTCGGGTTAGAAAATACTGCATGGTTTAGTAACTCTGCTAGCCAGCGATAGGTTTGAGTGCCCTCTTCAACCGATAATTTTGCGGCATAATCAAAAGTTGTTTGAGCTTTAGCCACAACACTTTCAACTCCGCCCATCATTTCCATATAACGCATGGCAACTTGTGCTTCGGGTAAAGGGTCTAACTTGGCAGGGTTTGCGGTATACCAACCTAAATAAGCCTGATAGACCGCTTTTGCATTGTGTTTGACCGTGCCGTAATAACCCTGATTATGAAACGCATTATTCAGGCTTTCAGGTAGAGCGACTTCTTCAGCAACTTCATTTGGCGTATAGCCATTATTAAATAGGCGCACACTTTGGTCGTGAATGTATTTATAGGTATCACTTTGTTGCGTTAAAAAATTCTGAATATTGGTTTGCCCCCACATTGGCCAGTGGTGACTGCCGAAATATATCTCACTATCAGAAAATAAGGCTTTTGCTTGCTCAATGTAACGACTCCAAAGGTTCGCATCACGGACTTTAGCGCCCCTTAACGTATACAGGTTATGCATGTTACGAGATATCAATTCAGCACCACAAAATGCTTTATGTTCCGGTAAATAAAAGGTCATCTCAGCCGGCGCTTCAGAGCCCGGTACATATTGAAACTCAAAAGGTACGCCATCAATATCCAGCGTTGTACCCGTTTTTCCTACTATTTCAGTGGGAGAAAGCAAAGCAAAACGGCCGAAAGCAGGCCCTTTACCCAAGCCGGTACCTACATGACCACGTTCACTTCGAGAAAGCGATCTACCATACATATATGAAGCCCGACGTCCCATCGCAATACCGGCAATGATATTTTCACTGGTGGCTTCTTCCATGAATCCTTCTGGAGCGATAATGCGCAGTTTTGCCTGCTCTGCCTTGCTCATATTGGCAAGAATACCTTCGATCCCACCAAAGTGATCTAGGTGGCTGTGAGTATAGATAATCGAAACAATGGGTTTTATGCCAAGATGTTTTTGAGCAAATTTAAGCGCTTTATTCGCTGTTTCTTTGGCGGTTAGTGGATCGACTATAATCCACCCGCTATCGCCTTCAATAATGGTCATATTAGCCAGGTCATAACCGCGTAATTGATAGATACCCTCATTTACCTTGAATAAACCATGAATATTATTAAGCGATGCTTGCCGCCACAAACTTGGGTTTACACTACCGGGCGCTGCACCATCCCTACCTTTAAAGTCTACAAAATCATACGATGGCATATCCCAAATAACTTTTCCGTTATTATCTGTGGTAATTAGGCTTTTATCTTGAGCAATTAGGCCTCTTTTGGCTTCTTCAAAATCAGTAACATTACTAAAAGGCCGTTTATTTAACACTGCTTGATTTGCCTTAATGGTCACGGCAGAAGGTGCTGTATGGCCATTAGCGTCACTACCTTCTTCGTGTTTTAAAGTGTTATCGCACGCACTAAGGCTTAGCAACAAGATAAGTACTAATAAGTAACTGGGGCGCATAAGTTATCTCTGATTATCAATGTTAATTTTAAATTGAACGATGCTTTTATCTTTCAATGCATGCACTATAGTGTCATACATGATAAATCCATTCTGGTCTTAAAACGACAAACACTATGTCCATAAATGACAATTCTACTACGCTCTCTTCATGGGCTCGTGTCGTCTGCAAGGCTATTGACGACAAAGGTGTTGATAGCACTCAGCTATTAACACTCGCAGAAATAAGTCCTGATGTTTTAAATAACCCAGAAGGGCGAATACCCGTCTCTAAAATGACCCGCCTCTGGGAGCTCGCAGTAGAAGCGACCGGCGATGAGGCGTTTGGGCTCAGTGTTCCCTCTTTTGTACAGCCCACTACCTTTCATGCCCTTGGTTTCTCGCTAATGGTGAGCGCTACATTAAGAGAGGCATGGCAGCGCACTCAGCGATACTACAAAATAGTTAGTGATGTCTTAGATATTCAAATTGAGGAGTATGGCACCGAATCGGCGTTATGTTATGTGTCAATTCCTGGAAATGCGTACGCGAAAGAAGCTATTGATGCTTTCATTGCTACTATGGTCAACCTCTCTAGCGGAATAACCGGTGGTAACGCCAAGCCAACCAGAATTGAATTTGAGCGAGCTGAGCCCACGAATAAAGCGCGATTTGAAACAGCCTTTCCTTGCGATATTTATTTCGGCACAGGCCGTAATCAAATTTACTTCACTAATGAAGAGCTTGATCGTCCTCTAGCGGCTGCAAATATAGATATCGCGCTAAAAAATGATGAAGTGATACAAAACTACTTATCACGATTATTGAAACAATCGCTGGCTAAGCAAGTTACCGAGAAAATCATTGTTTCTCTTTCTATGGGGGAACCCAGTCAGGAGGTTATTGCTAATAGTTTGCACATGAGTAGCCGTAGCCTACAACGAAAGCTAAAAGAAGAAACAACATCTTTCCGCCAGCTATTAGAGGATGTAAGAAAAGAACTAGCAAAAAATTATTTAGTCAGTTCTCAGCAGTCTGTTATTGAAATTGCTTACCAGCTTGGATTTCAAGACCCTAGCAATTTTACCAGGGCTTTTAAGCGATGGTATAGCTTGTCACCTTCAGCATTTAGACTACAGCAGTTACCTTAAAGTAAAACTGATTATGCCAACATTCATGCTTAGCTAATTCAAAACATTTGCAACCAGTACTAATAGTTAAATTAATCGCGCAACGGTACTTAATGACCAGCTTCATTTAACACTTCTTTAATTGCTTTATCCCCATACCCACACCTATACCCATATTGGACGAAAGCACTAAATTGATTAATACACTTTTGGCATCTATATATATATAAGTGGGATTAATATAATGCAATTTAAGGAATCGATATGAATAAGAAAGGATTTTCTCCCTGTTTAACTGCTAAGTGTTTAATCGCATTAGCATCAATATGTTCTACTAGTATGGTTACTGCAAGTGGCAAAGGGGTTCACTGGAGTTACGCCGGTGCTGATGGCCCCTCAAAATGGAGTAGTTTAGCGCCTGAGTATAGTTTGTGTGGAGGCGGCATTAATCAGTCACCCATTAATATTTTAAAACCGGCTCAATCAACGCTATTTAAGCTTGAATTTAATTATGGCAATGTGCCTCTTCAAATAGTCAATAATGGGCACACCATACAAATTAATTACAACACAACAACCAGCCATGACTCGTCAAGTATAAAGCTAGAAGGTGAAACGTATAATTTGCCAAGTGCGACGTCTTACAATAGCTATATATCTATAAGCGGCGAAGAATATAGGCTTCTTCAAGTACATTTCCATAGCCCAAGTGAACATCAGGTCAATGGAAAACCCTATCCTATGGAGGCTCATTTAGTTCATGGCAACAGCGCAGGACAACTTGCTGTAGTCGGCGTATTACTGAAAGAAGGTGCTCAAAATACTTTTTTAAGAAAGTTATGGAGCAATATGCCAATGCAGACTGATGGCGTACATGAGGTTAGCGGCATGAGTGTTAATGCTGAAGAATTACTACCAGACAACCGCGCTAGTTACCATTACCGAGGTTCATTAACCACACCACCTTGTAGTGAAGGCGTTCGTTGGTTTGTTATGCGTAACCCGGTTGAATTATCTTCATCACAAATATCAAAATTTCTGTCTGTTGTTAATGAAAATGCACGGCCAGTTCAACCACTTAATTCTCGTTTTTTATTAACAAACAAGTAATAAGAGTACGTTAGGGACACTACAATGGAGAGGGATAAAATGAAACAAATACAGAAAAATGAAATGACCGTTAAGTTTAAGTTGTCTATTTTTACCGCATTTTTTATGGCTATGCTAATTATTATCAGTTTAACAACGATGTACAATTTATATTCTTTAGGTGAAGAAATAGAGTCAATCACCAAGCGAGATATACCACTAAGCAAGATAACGACCGAAATAACCGTTCACCAATTGGAGCAAGCGATTAGTTTTGAGAGAGCGCTACGAACCGGTGAAGAGATGAGAACAGATAAAGCCGCTGAAGGGCATTTTAAGCACTCTATACATTTGTTTCATGAATTGACACTTAAAGTAGATGAAGAGTTAGCCAAGGGCAAAGAGATGGTCGAGCAAGCTTTGGCCAATACAACTATTGAACGGGCTAAAAAAGAATTTGAACATGTAGCACATGCTTTAGAGAGTATCGAGAAACACCATGCTTCGTTTGAAACAGATTCACTCGTCGTATTTAAATTGTTAGCGAGTGGTGATGTACATACTGCACACAAAAAAGCTGAAGCGATTGAAGTGGCAGAAGAAGAACTCGACAACGAACTTAAAGACTTATTAATTGAGATTGAAAACTTCACTGAGCAGTCTGCAGAAACAGCACTAGAAAGTGAACATTCATCGATGATTTTCTTAATAGTTATGTCGGTGATTGCATTAATCTCGGGTGTTATCATTGCCCTTTGGATCGTGCGTAGCATTATAAATCAACTCGGTGCAGAGCCGTCTGTCGTTGCAGAAATAGCTGAAAATATCGCACAAGGCCGTTTAGATATTGAACTAGAGTTAGAAGATAAAAATATTAAGGGCTTGCTGTCATCCATTTTGACAATGCGAAAGAAGTTAACAGACGTTCTTACTCAGGTTCAATCGAATGCAGAGCATATTACCGTTGCAGCATCGCAGGTTAGCATTACATCACAATCATTAAGTGAGGCCGCGAGTGGGCAATCTTCTAGCGCAGAAGAAACAGCAGCTTCTGTCGAGCAGGTCAGCTCTTCGGTTGAGCAAATGGGTGCATCGATCAGCCAAAATAGTGAGAACTCTCAAGTGACCGACAAGATCGCTTCAGACTCAGCTAAAGCGGCCGAAGAAGGCGGCAGTGCCGTTGAAGAAACAGTTCAAGCGATGATGTCTATAGCCGAAAAGATCTCTATTATTGAAGATATCTCCTATCAGACCAACATGCTCGCACTGAATGCAGCTATCGAAGCCGCTAGAGCAGGTGAACATGGTAAAGGATTTGCTGTCGTGGCGAGTGAAGTTAGAAAGTTAGCTGAACGAAGCCAAATAGCTGCATCTGAAATAAGTGAGCTTACAGGAGGTAGTGTTATAGTGGCTAAGCGTGCGGGAGCATTACTGGTCGATATGGTACCAGATATTGCGAAAACGGCAGAGTTGGTACAAGAAATCACTGCGTCATCCGAAGAACAGTCTAGCGGCGTTGGACAAATTTCTACTGCAATGCTACAACTTGATAAAGTAACCCAACAAAATGCAGCAAGCTCAGAAGAACTAGCGGCATCATCAGAAGAGTTGGCCGCTACATCAGATGAAATGCTGACGCATTCGAAAAACCTTCAAGAAGTCATCGCCTTTTTCCAGCTTAGTAAAAATGATGCGCTAGGAGCACAAGTGTATAATTTTGTACCGGATAGTAAAATTCGAAAAGTCAGAAATATGCCATCAGCCAATCAGGGAGCCCCAGCGTCAGTAGATGAATCTCAATTTACTCAGTATTGATATGTAGCACGACTGGGTTGCTAAGACATATAGATGACAACTCGTTGTCATCTATATCGCATAGGTATCAATTATACTGAGTTGAAGCCACCCTGTTCTAATGACCCTTTCTACAAAATCCTAAACAATAAGCATAAACATAAACATAAGAACAGAACTCTGTTCTTACGCAGTGATGTCAAACCGTATCCATCTTGCGGTTAAGCTTTGCCCTGGTCAATTTAACACTGTTAGGATGAGGTTTCTGTGTAACTCAAAATATAGAGCGAGCACAAAGAGTTACTGTCGGACTTCATTTAATTCTTCTTAATCCTTATATAATATTTTATTGGATAAATAGGCAGTTTTTGAAGTCAATATATTTTGGATACATACCATCGCAGGAAATTTAGTGGGCTGGAGTAATATCTAAAACTAATGGAGGGTTTTTTCGTTCGAATTTAGTAGATGAATAAAATCTTTCTGATTACATTGGCTATGAAGCCTAATGAATCATGATCGAACAAATTCAAAAAATGGTCCGTAATCATGATTATCTGCGGCATGAAGCGCTTCAATATATTTCTTTCTTGTTCCCCCTACATCAACAAGACTTGAACGCCCCCATGTGAATCGCTCTCGCCCTAATGAAACAAGCAATAAGTCAGCTGCGGTTCGTGAATGTCTGCCATTCCCATTTGGAAATGGATGGATCTTAACCAAACGGTGCGAAAACCTGGCAGCTATTTCATCGGGCTCATAAGTAGCGAATTCGACCCAACATTTACAGTCTTCTATAAGCTGTCTCAACTCTGTGGTGATGCGATATGCATCCACACCAATATTCCGTTCTGACGTTCTTATTTCGCCAGCCCATCGCCAAACTTTCCCAAGCATTCTTTTATGCAGAGTTTTCAGAAATTGTTCAGATAAAACATCTCGTTTTGAATTAAAGGCCCATTCTTCGGAAGCTAGAATATTACGCTGTTCCGCCTCATTCAGCTCTGAACGCAGACTGATATATGATGGGAGTAGATCTTCCCGCTCCTCTTCAGTTAATGGGGTTGATGCTTCATCTTCTTCTATTAATGGGCCTGTCATCAGTCATCCACCCACAAATTTGAACCCGCCTTTTCTATAATCTTGCGCACCATTATTTCGAGCTGTTCCTTTTCATCATCAACCAAAACAGATTGTGCTTCGAGCGCCATATTATGCCCCGTAATATTCATGCGCTTATTAGCCAAAGCACGAGCACGGTCTTCTACCACTTCTTGGAGCGGACTTTTTGGCACAAGTGCATAGACAACTTTACAATCCATTGCATTTGCGGCTCGTTCTAAGGTATCTAAAGTAATTGAACCTGATTTTTCTGACTTTTCAATATCAAGGATACGAGGCTGACTAACACCCATACGTTTTCCAAGTTGAGCACTCGTGAGCCCTAAAGCTTCACGGATAGCCTTGATCCAGCCACGAGGCGGTCGTGTATGCGCTTGGGAATTCCGCAACAATTTCAGGCGCTTATCGAGCTGCTTTCTAGCTAAAATACGATCTTCTGCACGCATTGTAATAACCTACACCCTATTATAGAGTCGCCATTTTATAATGTTTTTCTTATTTTATAACTATCATTATATAGCTTATACACTATTTTTTTACAACTTTATAATAACTTATAGGTTATATATATTTACTATCCAAAGGATGGCTTTTTCATTAAAGACAAAATAACAAAGTTATTTATACGCAATATCAAGCACTTACAATAGTAATAACTAAAGTGAGTGTTTTGGAACTCTTTTATTTTTAATGGGGCTCCAAAACTTGTGACAGAAAAATCTTTCAGTAGGTAAAGTGAGCAGTAACCGAATTTATTAGACAGAATTCAATAAAGAGGATTATTTGGGCAAAATGTTCAGTTTTTAGCCCAAAACCCTCAAATACAAAAAAAATCTCACTTTCATTCTCTAGAATTAGCCAGGCAATTACAGTTACTATGCGGTTTCGTTTAACTTGTCGTAAAAACTGCTCTGAAAGCCGCATTCCTTCGTTTTTGTTTCTCGAAGCTGTCGCGCTAGTTTCGCTTATTTTGTCGTAAAAACCAACTTGTTTCGCTCAAAATGTCGCAATTTAAATCTTTATAAATCAATGAGTTACAAGACACTCCGTTTTAAGCTTGTTTAGGAGCAAAGTTTTTGAGTAATTTTTACTTATGGTTAAAGTATAAAGAGGTAAAAGATAGAAAACCAAAATTTTCGCGTAACCACTTCTGCTAATCGAAATAAAGCAATTAGCAGAAAATACCATCCTAGATTTGGCCAGGCCATTTTAAAACCTCCCCTCTTCAAATTAATTAAATTCACGACCTTACAGTAGTAAATATATATGTTTACTATTTTCATCTATAGTATACATATACGTTTACTAATTTTTCTAAGATAAGATTTAATATGCCATGAGTATCAAAGACGTTGTTGCGAAGCAATATAAAGATAGAGTGAATGAGGCTATAGAACAGCTGGGCAGCGTACCTACACGCCCAAATGAAGGTTGGCTAAAAACTGTCAGAGTCGCTCTCGGGATGACAGGCCCTCAACTTGCAAAAAAGCTAGGCATTACAAAAGCCAGAGTTTGGAAAATTGAACAAGAAGAGCCTGCTGGAAGTTTAACTATCAAAACAATGGAGTCCATGGCTGAAGCGATGGAATGCCAGTTCGTTTATGCTGTTGTACCAAGAGAAAATGTAGAAGTAATCATCAGGCAGCGTGCAATTGATAAAGCTCGATCACAAGTTCTACTAGCATCTACCCATATGGCACTTGAGAACCAATCACTGAGCAATCACCTGATCGATATTGAAATTGAAAGAGTCGCTTCTGAAATATTACAAAAGCTTCCTTCTGATTTTTGGGATGAATCATGACTAACAGAATGGGTGTTTAAAGGTTAAATCCATCGACGTAGATGCTGTAATTTTACCTTACAGCCCCTATAGGACTTAATAGTCCTCAAAGTTGGCATTCAGTTTAGGTTTTTTAGCATCCACTTAAGAGGCAACCCGAGCAAAACGCTTGTTCCGAATTTGGTTAGTTACCTTCAAAAAGAAGCATCTCGTTCACTTAAGTTTTCCTTACCTCGATCAATATAGGTAGGCTGCCCCAGACTCTCCAAACAAACGTGATTGCGAGCCACCAACTCCGGAAGACTGACCATCTTCATAATCAGCACCAACGACTAAGCTATTTCCATCACCAGATAGACTAACCGAGACCCCAAACCTGTCATCACTGTATGTATTTGTGGCTTTGACATAAGAGAGCTGAGACCAAACTTCATTGTTTTTTTGAAAAACATAAACTGCACCTGAATTTGAGTCTTCATTATTTAACTGATCACCGTCTAGCCCTACAGAATTAGAGTCTTCCTTAAATGCTGCAACAGCGAGCGTTTCTCCAGAGTTACTCAAGGAAACATCGTGCCCAAATTGATCTCCCAGCTCAGTATTTGATGATTTAATATAGGTTGACTGTGCCCACATTCCTGCCTCTCTTTCAAATATGTAAACAGCTCCAGAGTTTGATGCATCTACATTTAACTGATCACCATCTATACCTGTTGCATTGCTACTTTCTTGGTGGGCGGATACTGCCAAGATATTTCCATCCTCAGACAAAGACAGAGCTTGACCGAAGAAGTCCCCTATACCTGGATTCGAAGCTTTTAGATATGCTTGCTGAGTCCAAGCATCATTGTTGAACTCATAAACATAAGCTGCTCCACGACTAAATATATCGGTCGGGGTTTGAGAACCATTGACCCCAGAACTACTGCTATTTTCTGAAAGAGCCCCAACAGCAAGAGTTTGACCATCTCCAGATAATGATACCTCATGCCCAAATCTGTCACTAGAATCCGTATTTGAAGCTTTGATATATTCCTGCTGAGTCCAGACCTGATTAGTTCTTTTGAAGATGTAAACAGCACCCGATGAGGACTCATCATTGTTTGACTGGTCTCCTCCAATTCCCGTTACATTACTGCTTTCTTTCCACGCACCAACAGCTAAGGTCATACCATCACTAGACAAAGCTATCGAGCTGCCGAACTCATCATTACGTTCGGCATTAGAGGCTTTGATGTAAGCTTGTTGCGTCCATACATTATCGGACCTTACGAATACATAAACGGCACCAGAACTCGTTTCGCTGTTATCTTCTTCATCACCATTAATACCGGTGGCTCCACCATTTTCTTCAGGAGCACTTATCGCGAGAACATTTCCATCATCTGAAAGAGCAAGGAAGGAACCAAAAGCGTCAAAATCATCTGCATTTGAAGCCTTAAGGTATGCTTGTTGGGTCCACGAATCGCCTTGGCGAAAGAATACATAGGCTGAACCAGAATCATAGCTGGTTCCACCTAGCTGCTCGCTATTAACTCCAGTCGAATCGCTGCGCTCCCCTCGTGCGCCTACTACGAGAGTGGTTCCATCATTCGAAAGTACAACATCACTCCCAAATTCGCTATTAAAACCAGTATTAGAAGCTTTGAAATAACCTATTGCATCATTTAGGGAAAGTGGAGACTTTTCTGCGGAGTCTACACAACCAAAAGCATTACACGCAGACACCATATAACTGGCATCTAATCGCGCATATGATGGAACTTGTGAGCTAAAAGCAAGAGTTGTTGTTTCTTCACTAAGCTGCGCAAAACCCGACACTCCATCGGCATTTTCGAAAACTAAATAATAGTCAGAGTTAGAAATATCAGTCCAAGCAAATTCCAAGGTTTTAATGTCATAGTTGATGGATAATTCAGGTACTTCTTGGCTACAAGAAATCAACACATTTTCTACGTCTGAGTTGCTGATCACACCAATTGCACTTGCAATAGTACATGTGAAACCGGGTAGATTAGGCTGAGATAGAATTGTCACATGGTACTGTGCAGCAGAGAGCTGAGTTGAAGAAAATTCAAAAGTTCCATTTGATTCAATTGCTAGATTGGCCGATCCATTATTCTGAATTATAAGACCACTTCCAGATAATCCAGATACACTTCCTCCAACCGTGTATTCAGGCTCTTGCGTATCACTTATTTCTAACTTTGAGTCACCTCCACCTCCGCCACCACAACCGCTGATGAGCGAGAAGGTTCCGACTAATAGAAATATTATTATATGGCTAGAGTTAAGAAACTTGTCCTTGAGGAAAAACATACCGCGTCCCTGATTGAAAACTACATTGAAAAGAGGCCGCATTCTAACATGTTCGTGCGCCAAACAATCAACAACGAAAGATACCCTTGCATATTGTGGTCAACTGACACGGTGCCTGATAACTGAAATAATAAACATAGAGCTGAATATCTTGTTCTACTTTCTCTATTCCCTAAGGCCAAGGTCTTAATGAATTTTTGTCATTTTTTGAGCGCAGCTGACTACATTAGATCAACGGTGACAGGTGAGCTTCACGAGACGCTTACAGTCGAAGACTGAAATACAGCCTTCGACCAACCCAACTCATGTAGAAACATTCGTTATCTCGAAACGCAGGTCATTTAGAAACGATGATACCCTGCGTTGTTTCTAGGTCGGTCAAGTACAAAGTTTCATCCACGTATCCTATGCTATAGAGCAACCCCCGATGACTATCAAGACCAATTGCAATCGGCCTTGATACTTTTGGTCCTTCGACAGGTATAACCTTGCGCGCCCCTGTTTCGAGGTCTACTTCGATCAATGCACTGGATGACTCTGCACCAATATAAGCTTTGCTATAGTCCGCGTTGACAACTAAATCTGTCGGCCGATATATTCCCACGCTCCCCTCGCCGACACCCGCACCTGAAATAATTGTTCGATCACCTGTCTCCAAATTAACTTCAAACAGTGCGTTCACTTCATCTTCCAATACCAGTGCTTTATTTTCTTGAGCGTTGTAAGAGACCCCGACAGGAAAACTAAAACTCTCACCTGACCCAGTGGAATCATCAGACAAAAAGGTGCGATCGCCATTTGCAATATCGACCGAAAGCAAGGCATTTAGACCTATATCTACGACCAGGAGCCGGTTATTGTCGCGATCAATATCCATTCTATACAAGCCACCAAAACCAGCCCCCTGACCGACGGAACTACTGGAGATCACTTCGCGATTTCCAGTTTCAATATCAACCGAATAAATCGCCCTGTTATCTATATCGGCGACGAATAGGCGATTGGTTACTTGATCAACGGTGATGTCATTCGCAGATCTAATCGTTGGGCCTTCACCATAAGTAACCCCAGACAAATAGTCATAGCCCGTAATAGTTCGACGGTTCCCAGTCGTCAGATCGACCGCCCACACCCTGCTGCCATCGGCAACAAAGCCAGTACGTGATGCTGAATCAATCACCATACCCCAAGGATTCAGGAATCCGGGCCCGCTTCCTATAGCGTTACTCAATAATAACTCTCGAACACCTGTGTTGATATCGACAGTAACGATGGCATCCCCATCAAGGTTTAGCACAAAGAGCCGGTTGTTCTCTTTGTCTAGCACTATTTGCTTAGGGCTTCCAAAAGACGGGCCAGTGCCGCTTAAGTATTGCGCTAGTCCGGTTTCGACCGAAATTTTAACGATACGACCGTATTCATCGGCCACGTAAATTGTCTTCTCCTGTGCATCCCAAACAATATCCTCAGGGTATTCAAGCCGATAATCGCCACTGTATCGATTGTGAATAACAGTCCTGTCTCCTGTGTCGATATCAACCGAAAACAGCGTGCCATCACCAATATCTGTGACAAACAGTCGCCCTTCAGCAAGATCAATTTCAATGGCTGTGGGAATATAAAAATGCTCCCCTAGCCCGGTCGTATCGTTCGAAATAACGGATCGACTTCCACTGGTCAGATCCACAGCAATAATTGCCTTGTTTTGTTTATCTAATACATAGGCTTTGTTATTCGCCTCGTCTATTGCCATATCAGAGGTCGAGCCAAACTCTGTTCCCTCGCCAGTGTCGTTATTTGAAACGGTGCTAAAACTCGCATTAGCCAAGTCAAAACGTTGCACACTCTTGTAATTGAGTCCCCAACCAATACCCGTGCTTGGATTGAGCGTTACATCGGTAAACGACTGCTGAGTATTTTGTTCGTTGGTAAACGTGGGTAATTGGGTGACAGCCTTCGTCGATAAATTAACCGCCGCCATGCCACGATATGTCGTCATGAGAAGTCGATTATTCAAGGTGTCTAGAAACAGACCTTCTTGCAAGCCCCATCGCCCCATGTTTGAGACGGTGAGAGATTGGCTGTATTCCTGATCATTTCGGTCAACCACGTTAATATCGATGGTATTGACATCAACAACTATCGGAATGCTAACCATCCAGCTCGACGCTGTTGCGTCTAAAGTCACCTCAACGCCATTCACTTCGAAAGATACAATATCTCCGGCGTCTATTCTGCCGTCTTCGAGGTCGCTAATAGCTCCTCGTACACTGAGATAATCAAGCCACCCGCCAATTTGTGCATTATTCGAGGGCGAGTAGACCTCTATGGCAAGCTGCGACTGATTTTCGACTTGAATTTGAATGGACTGCTCTGTCACCTGCTGTGTTAGCGGGTCCGTCACCGCAACATCTAAGACATAAATGTTATCAGCGTCTTGATCTGCTGGGTTTTCATAGTCGGGTGTCTGTATGAAGCGCAGTTGGTGTTCAATAATCTCAAAGACATCTCGGTCCGCTCCTCCTGCAATTGTGAGATCCAGTAAATCACCAGATTCCGATCTTGCTTGCATTAAATAGCTTGTGTTGGCGCCGTTTTCGACAATAAAACCCGAACTGCCAGATAACAACACCGGTGGTTCGATTTCGTTCGTAATGGAAAGGCTTATCGCTTGCTGCGCAGTCAAACCATCGGGATCTGCTACCGTTACTTCTATGTTATAAATATTATCGGCATTGGCATCTGTGGGACTCTCAAAGTCAGGAGCCGTTAAAAATGTTAACAGGCCAGCTTGCGCATCAATAATAAAGTGGCCTGAGTCAGTCCCCGAAAGCGAATATACTAGAGTGTCTTGATCGACATCTGTTGCAGAAATCCCCACGTCAATAGCCATTCTATTTTCAGTAACGCTTGGGGTGGAATTAACGGAGATCACCGGAGGCTCATTAGTGTCTAAAACCGTCGCACTTAACTGCACAACAGACTCGCCACCCTTGCCGTCATCTACCGTCACTTCAAAATCGTACCGATTGTCTTGGTTCTGATCCACGGGTGACTCATAATCAAAAGGCTCAAGCAGGAGAATTTCACCGTTTGATGCATCAATGTTAAAACGGATTGAGTCATCACCTCCCGATATTCGATAAGCTAATGTATCGCCATCATCATCGCTGGCCAATAGTTGATGACCCGTTTCTAACTGTCCCTCTAACACAGAAAAGGAAGTTTCTGAAAGTACGACAGGTTCACTATTAGATGTATCTGTACCTGAGCCTGAACCACAACCAATCAACAATACATAACTAAACAATAATACAACTCTAAGCATCCGTTTTCTCTTGTCCTGACGGTCAACGTCTCGCCGTTTAGCAGAGGCATTAAAGCACTATTCGTGTGCATAATCCGCGTAATTGAAATGGCGCAGACTTTACTATAATCGGCGACAATATTGCAAAGACCTTAGGTCAAAAAAAGTGACAGACCTTTTTGACCGAACTTCCGCTTCCTAAACCTTGACGACTAAAAACAAATCCCGTCTATGTAAAAACTAGTCGAAATTCGGGTTTCAATGGATCATATTGAGCCCTTGTTTTCATCTGAAATGCCCTCTATTTTTGCATACTAGAATTACCACTTTTGTGGCCTATTATATTTTTCGGAATTTTATACCTGTAACATCCAAACCCAGCATTATTCGGTGTCAAAGCTGGCCGTAACTTCCCTGACTTCATCCACTTATAAATAGTATTCCGGGTTACTCCCATGATTTTAGATAACTCTGGGCCTGTCACGGTGCGAGATAACAAACGCTTTAGCGAGAACACTTCCCTTTTAAAACAGAAGAGCTCCTTTGGATATTCGGGTACAACTTTCGTGGATAGATACCCTGAACAAATGAACTGTTTTCTAATATGAGAACGATCATAGCCGAGGTATTTAGAAGCAGCTCTAATAGGCATCAGATTTGGGTGATCATCCAGTAGCACTTTTAACCTTTTTAAGTCAGTGATACAAAATTCAATAAAGTGATGACCAGTCAAGTGATGGCTTGGTGCTTTATACGGGACGATCCATTCTCGCTCCAAAAATGAGTGAATTTGAGCACTACTCTTGCCTACAAATTTTGCTGCTGCCTCTAACCTAAACAACCTGGTTAACTTAGAATCGGTACTCGGTTTATTGAGTAATCCTGTAATGTATTGCCACTTATATATACGAACTTTACTTCTATGACTGCACCGTTTGTTGGAAGGCTTTATCGCAGGCAACAGATCTCTTCGCCCACTTAGTAATAAGAAACTCTTTGCTTCGTAATGAAAGCAGCAGTTGCGCTCGAATTCATCTATATCTTCGAGATAAAAACCGTAAACTTTTCTATTTCGACAATACCTCGATCGCACATTGATATATTGCTTACTTATCAGATAATAAATAGCATTAAGGTTAACACTTAAATACTCCGTTAAATCCATGGCTGATAGCAGTGCACCTTTTTCTCTTAACAACAGTTTCTGTATATACCTTCTGTCCACTCTAAGACTAACCATCGGGTCGTTATAATCTGATATTCGAAAAGCGATCCTTCCATCCAAACAGGCTTTAATTATCTGAGAGCAATTTTGCTTAGGTAAAAGTTGTAATGATTTCAAGGTAACCAGATAATTCCCTTCAACAACAGATTTAAATTTCAGCTGATTGACTAAAGAGTCACAAGATCTTCTAGATATTAACCAGTCTCTCTGATGCCTGTCTTTTCTACCATCTAATAGTTTGGTTTCGACCAATTGCAGCACACAATCTTTAGATACATTTAACAACGCTGCTGTCTTATCAAGAGATAACCATGCAGCAATACTTTCTTTTATTAGGGAGGAATTACGTGTATCCACCAATTCGGTTCGCCCATTTTTTTGGGCCAGGTTAATATCTCCGTATTCAATTAACCTTGCGACTTGTGCCTGTTTACACTGGTAATTATTAGCGACTTCTTTCTTCGTTTTCAGAAACGAATTAGCGCCATATCTTGATCGCCGCAATGATTTAGCTCCACGCCAGCCACTCTCTTCAAAATCAACTAGCTGGTCAGACATATCCCCTGTATAGCCGCGATCAACTATTCGATTCATATAGTCATGGCAATCTCCCAAAACGCTACGAAATCGAGAATCGCTTTTAATTGTAGATTCGACATATCGTTTCATTAGTGGCTCTATATCGATTCTGTGGTTCTCGATTAATGAACCAACATATTTACAGCCATTTACAACACGCCGATAATTCCATGATCGGATTAAAAGGTCATCATGCCCTCTAACACTCTGGTACCAGAGCCAGAGACAGAACTGAATCTCATAAAGCCTGTTTAACAATGTATTGCTAGACTCGCTACACAGGGCACGATTAAGAAGGTCTGCGATTTTAATTTCAAAAGGAGTAGCATCTATTCGTTTTTGTTTAGATAAACGTCTGCCACAAACACATTTGCTAACCGAGTGTGGGTATATGTCAATTGGAATACCGCATTTACAAGAAGTCACCAACTTCAAACCATGCTTAATACAACACGTAACTGGCAATAACTGCCAACTCTTTACCCAATACCCTTTACTATCTATACACTTCGGGCATACCTTAGCGCGATGTGTAAATATGAACTGCCGAGAGACAATATCTTCCGAGTCTGAGGCCAGAAGCTCATCCCACATCATTTGTTTAATCATCCTATGGGAACATCCGGATAATTGAGAAAACTGGGCAATTTGATCATCATCTAATATGGGTATAGTAGATGCTCGTCTACTTAACCCTATGGCCCTAGCTAGCACTAATATTCGCCATCGATTTCTGAATACGTTGTGCTCCGTAATTCTTGCCAACCAGCTATATAGAGACTCACTAGGAAGTGGCTTAGGTCTGATTAATAGTTTTAACGCCATAACTCGCAACCATTTGAATCTTTTGACAAGTGAAAAACCCGTATCCTGATGCTTTAAACTACAGGATACGAACTATGAAACCGTATTTAATACGCCCTAAAATTAAATCTGACGAGTCACTTTATGGGCACCTAATGCGCTCAGCAGCGGCTAATCTCGTCTCACCTTTACGCGTTTCTCATAGATTACAGTTGATGCACCCATATCAATTAAAACCAGCCAATCATGCGACCTTTGTAACTGAACCTTTGATTGAGAATTACCATCGCCGTTTCAAGGTCAACCAAAAGACAATTCAATCAAAGCTAGCGGTGAAAGCTTGCTCAGAAAAAACTGCCTGGCACGGTTTACTATTTCACTCGTCCTGGATTCGAAGCACTCCAAGAATCTGTCCAATTTGCCAGCAGACGACGCCAAACCTAATAAAAGACCAGTGGTACATTGAGCCATATATGTTTTGCCATAAACATAAATATGAATTGACGATTCATGAACACTCACAAATCCCCCTAGCTCTTTATTCGGGAGATATAATCTCCGAACTTAACCTCGCACTAGACGAAATATTCTCAAGTCCTCATACCTTAAAAAAACAAGTTAAAGAGACACAAGCTCTGATAAACAAATTGCCACTGCTCCAACCAAGACTAGAAAGTTCAAATAAAACTAAACTTCCTAGTTTATGGCCCATGAAGCAGTTCAAGTTGTTCAGCAATGTGAACCCAGGAAATTTCTTTTCTTAGAAAAGAAGTTCGACATTACCTGGTGAGTTCTTGTCAAATCAGTTGCTTCAAAATCCCCCTTATCAAAGAGGTCTTTTAATTTCTTTTGGCTTAACCTGAAAACCTGTGCCTGCTTATCAGATGACCCAAATTTCAGTGCTGCTTCATAAAGGTCCTTATGCTCCAACACTCTACGACCTTTATCATCCTTGGCTAATTTAATAGCTCTGTGAATTAGGCGAGCAATTCTTCTTGGATTTGCTCCTGTTGTAATATAGAACCTTTCAGGCATATCGTTATCGTATAGAAAATCACGATTATCGATATCTGCGTATTCACTCAAATCTAGCAAATACTTAACAAACTCAGGCCGTTTCCCACCAAACACGGAAAAAGAAGGCATGTACAGATACTCATCAAATCGAGTATCTAGCTCATCAACAGCACTAATTAATTCTTGAACTTCAGTTGTACCAAACGCAATCATTATCACTTTACTGTGGTTGTTTAAATCCTTAACAAATTTCTCGGCAGACGACGAAACCTGCATGGTTCTCCCTTTGCGTATATTATGAAACTCATCAAAGCATATAAACTCAACACAGCATGCATCTAATAAATGCCAGAGCCTTTCATAGGCTTTGTCGATATCCTTCTCATCTGTTTCTGGATCTCCCAGCTGGGTAATCAAATCGTTAACCATCGCTAGCGTCGATTTATCTTTCTGAAACGATACAGATAGCAGCGGTACGATATCTTTATCATTGCTCTCAGAAACGGTTCGCGGAAAATATATTTTAGATAGATATTCAATTAAGGTTGTTTTGCCGGACCCAGAGGGTCCGATAACAACGAGATTGTCAGGGCAACGCTTATGCCCTTCACCACGTCGACATTCAATTTCATCAATGATGCGCGTAAGTCCAGGGGATTCAACAAACGCATTCTTAACTATGGGTGTCATACCCTTAATCCTCCATATAGCGACTAGGTTTAAATGACGGTAGCTCAGCATCATGCGCTTCAGGAGTATTGGGTAGATGTTTTCCGTTATTAATCTCATTCGCAAAATCACTTCCATTCTTGACGTTAGGTTTGTCAAGTTTCTTCTGCTCAAGCTTGCTACAAGCAGCTGCTAGCCTCTTTTGTTCAGCAATCTTCGCTTTTCCACCCACCATCTCCGCTAGTTTTCTACGCGTTCTAACAACCGCCTCCTTAACGGTAATGTCTTCCCCATCTTGCTCAAGTATCTTGGCTTTCAATTCCTTGGCACATTTGTACAAAGGCTCAGTTAAGCCATAATACGTATCGTCATTTGTCAAAACCTTGATGTTATTAAGTGTTTCAGGGTCCTGAACCCATATATATCCTAAATCATCTGGATTCCAACGAAATTTCACCACGGGGTTCAGAGTATTCTTTTTGAACTCCTTTCTTCCAAGAAGGCGCGCTCTCAATCGCATTAGTTCCTTATTGGTGTACTGCGTGTTGTTGAAAGCGATCCCTTTTGTGTCTTGAACAGTGCGATCTATTACTGTGGGCAAAAGTGATATATCAAGCGACTCAAGCGACCTATTATTGCGTGGCTTATGTAGCGCTAAGCTTTCATTCCACACATCAATTGGACGACGATTATCGAGCCTTTGAGACTGACGATAATTCTGTTCATTTACGATCCACTGGTAAAGATGCTCTTTGAATTCATCCAACGTCAGTACTGCTGTTTTCTGCGGATCCAACTTAGCATCTAGAATCCTTTCAGAGATCGACGCCACATACCCTGGCAACTTATTAAGTAGACCGGTATTAACTGTTAAGAAGGTTCTTTCTACAGATGCTTTGCCTTTAGGTTTTCTAACACGAGACTGCTCCTGCTCAATTTGTAAATCAAATAATGCTTCACCAAAAGCGACACTGAGGTAATGCCTGATATTATCAGTCTTGATACCTTCAGGAATTCCATAACACGGCCAACTACCTGCAATATCGTCAATACCAAAGAGAACAGGCTCTTTTGGTAGAATGGACATTTTGATAGCTTGAAGAACAACAGCGGCAGAAGGTTTTTGAAATGTCACATAAACTCCCGTGATCATTTTCGAATAGACATCGACAATCAGCACCAGCGTAGGCCTGCCAATAGGGATTCCATTCTCGTCAACCACAAAACAATCAAGGACCGTCTCGTCAATTTCAACCCACTGTAGAATTCTTGTAGGTCTCTCAGGAACACCTAGCACTTCTTCTAACCTTTTGGCTGCATCTTCTCCTTCACGTCTACGAACAATCTCAATTCGACCATAGTTCTGATCTAGGCGGCGCTTAATAGTTGACTTGGAGGGCGTCTTTTCTTCTAGGTGGGCATACTCGGGCTTAGACAAAGTATTCTCGATATCATCGTAAACCCCCTGGAGAGAATGATTTGAGTTCTTGACTAAATATAGGTTTTCGATTGCTTCAATCATAATCTCATCAACGATAGGGTTAACCCGCGAAGAAGCGACTATGAGATATTTTTTAGGGATGAATGCTATCCAGTTTTCTTCAAACTCTTGCCACCTTTCATACCACCGTTCAAGAGATCTAGTGGAAGGTGGGCCAATATCTTTCAATTTTGAAGCTACAGATACTATCGTCTGTTCAGTGGAGATAGAGTTAGAATTTTTATCGATCGCATACTGTTTTACATAAGCGTTTGTACGATAAATCTTTTCTTTCACATGCTGCGGTAGATCAGCGTACTTATAGTCTGGTAGCGGGATAGAATCAATAGCGAAGTTTGGGATTTTAATATCCCCTTCATATACGGCAGCGCTAAATTCGAAGTAGGTATACTCCACAGCATCAATAGATCTAGTTGAACAACGCAATACGACCTTATCATCAATATGCGTGACTTTCCAAAGACGCTTATCAATTTCATATTCATCACCAATATTAGCTATACAAACGGACATGGCCATATTAAATACCCTCCTGACAATCATTTGCCGTTATAGCCAATTCAGGAAACTCAATTAATCCAGCAATAACCTCACGATTAAACTGCGCTAGGATTTCAATATCATGAACTTCAAAGTCAACCGCACGGGATTTGACAAGATTCCCATTTATAGAATCAACCACCCAACTTAAGCCATTGCGCAGATAAATTTGACCAGGATTTGCAAAAATAAACATTACTCACCCTCCGCAATAAATACTTGAGTTTGATAGTCTATAAGTAGAGAAACATCAGCATACAAATAACCATGCGCAATCATGGCATAGACGGAACTTTGATCATTATCGTGACGCTGGATATAGTCATCCAACATCCAAGCACGATTAACGCCTTGTACAACAAGGTTTAACACCTCTTTAATGACATCTTTTGAAGGTAGACGTGTGCGATGGTGATACAAGAAACGAAAGTTGGAATACTCTGTCTTCGTAGGTATCTGATCATCTGTCATGATCATGAAGTTGTAGCCCAATTTCGGTAAATCACGAGCTACTATCTTAAGCTTGTTCTGTAGGTAAAGGTCTTCCAAAAATTTGGCAGGCTTAACCTCAATGACTATCGGTTTTGCTATATCTTTAAAGTGCACCTCGAAATCAGGAGTATAACGACGTATCTTTCCTTCCATTTCGAATTCACAAGTAAACGGTTGTGATTTATAGCAAACGACATCCCCCAGAGTTTCTAGCTTCCAACCTACATTGCGCTCATTGCGTGACATGGTAGCCGTACGCTCACCATTTTTCTCCGATGGTATACGTGAAATTATATGCACTGGTGAGCACGTAATTTTCTTCTTACTTTCAACAATTTTCATAAATGATCCTCTCGTTGGTTTGTTGAAACACCACGTTATCAAGAAGCAATAGGTACAAAACTCTTAAAAGATTACGTACTTCGTCAGTAACAGTGACTTATTAACCGGCGAGAATTATTTGTTTATATTTTGCACAGAAAACACTTAATTAATATCCTATATTAGGATATTTGCAAGTTTTATTTCTAAACTTTTAAGCTTGTGTCGTGTCTTGTAAGTTAAATTATGAGACAGAATCCAATTTAAGGCATTCATGATGCTTATCAAAAATTCACCAATATGAGGTTTAATACTTAGACTCTAACTTTGGCTTGGGGCTTATTAGTCGAAATAATATGGATAGCACTAAATTATCTAGCCAATTTTGGCACAAGTGTTTCATGCGCCAACTCCACTTAATTGATTCATCTCCCTGCAAAGATTTACTCGAGCACGCACTTCAAACTCATTATGAAATAAATCATGAGAATAAATACGATCCCTATCTAAGAACCCCTGCAGAACTGCTCGTCTTTTTCTCTTATAAATAAAATCAGGTACTGATTTATATTCTTGCCTCACAGCGGCGCTGAATCGAGAATAGCTCTCTTCCGCACTTCCTAGTACTGCTAGATCTATATCTGTTATGAACATCTCATCATTCGAACTAGGTGTATGGGAATGGTAAGTAGCCATTATGAGGCCGTGAACTGTCTTTTGAGTTTCAATTCGAGCGTGGTTTTTGACCAGAAACTTACAGGCCCAATCAGCACTATCGGCTTCATTCGATGATGAGAAAGTTTTATAAATTGCATCATGAAACCATAAGGCTAATTCAATCTCAGATTTGCTCCCTGCTAGTGCACTAAAGCTATCGAGATAGGCCAGAACAGAGCCTATATGAGATTTATTATGATAATAACGGTGTGGTTCAGAATACGCTTTAACCAAAGCATCATAAGTATCCTGATTTTTACCAAATCCTAAATTTTTCATCAGGAGAACCCATCTTTCATAGTTCATGAACATATCCTCGGGGCGTCATCCTTTCTCAGTCCAATTGCTTGAACTATGTTCTTTCCTGACAGAATCATATAAAGCCATGCTTTCTTCCAACGACTACCCAAAAGAACAATGTGGATGTGCCACCCCTTTTCACGTCGGGAACTGTATCCGCTATACAAAATAGAAAAAGCTTCTGCATCACCTACATTTTCAAACGCTAAGTTTTGAGCATGAGAGGTACCGAGATTGAGCATTTCAGTCACTTCATTAGCAGTTGGCTCCCCCTGATTTACAGGGAATGCTAGGATGTAATAATTTGGAATTAGCTCACGACGAATCCTTAAAAGCCTGCACTGCTTGCCCGTTGCTAAATTGAACTCTTTATTCATAAGAAACGCCTTTTTCTGAAGTGTTCGTAGTAATAATTTTCAAACAATATATTGGTTGTACAACCAACTTATAAATCACACTATATAAATAACTGGTGAAATGCAAAGTTATTTGGTTAAATAACCAAATAACTAATTAAAGAGATATACTTTCATGGGCCGGCCATCCAATACAGAGCAGCGAAAGCAAGAGATTATTAATGCATTACTCCGAGTGATGGCTGAACGAGGTTATGAAAAAGCATCTATTCAAGCGATTGCTAAAGAAGCAGGCTTAGCACCAGGCTTAATTCATTATCATTTCAAAACAAAACAAGAAATCTTGCTAGGACTAGTGAATTGGATCGCCTCTTCAGCAACAGAACGCCTTGATAAAATGAAAACTGAAGTAAGTGATCCTTGGGATAAGCTCACAGTTTTCATTAACGCCAGATTAGCAACCGGTGAAACCGAGCTGCCTCAAGTGGTTTCTGCCTGGGTTGTCATTGCCGGAGAATCTATCAGGCAGCCAGAAATAAAAGAGATCTATCAGGGCTTAATTGAGCAACAGTTAAACCTTCTAAAGAAGTTAATTGCAGATGTATGGCAAAATAAGTCAGTTAATAGCAAAGAAGTTGTTCATTTAAGTGCAATCGTTATCTCTGCTATGGAAGGTGCATTTCAGCTTTCAGCGACAGCAAATGAAATCATGCCAAAGAATTATGCGGCAAAGTCTGTATTAGAAATTATAAAAGCGAGTATCAATAAATAACGTTATGGAAAACAAAAACATTATCATTCTTGGGGGTTATGGAAACTTCGGTAAACGAATTACCGAGAACCTGCTTGATCTACCAAACGTAACTATTTTCATATCCGGAAGAAGTCTCGATAAAGCTACCGAACTGTGCGCTCAATTAAAGCAACGAAAGTCCAAGGTTAAGTTGAAGCCTGCTCAATTAGATATTCAGAGTCCTGATTTCGAACAGATGCTTAATTGTTTACAGCCTTTCCTCGTTATCCATACTGGCGGCCCCTTTCAGGGACAAGATTACACCGTACCGCAAGCTTGTATAAATGCTGGTAGTCACTACATAGATTTGGCAGATGATCGGCGGTTCGTATGTGATATAAACCAACTTAATTCCGCGGCTGAAGAAAATAACGTGTTAGTTGTCAGCGGTGCCAGTTCAGTACCTGGCTTATCTTCAACCATCGTAGATCACTATTTGCCGCAATTCGAGAAGTTGAAAACTATAGATTTTGCTATATCACCAGGGAATAAAGCTGAACGTGGGGAAGCAACGATCAGAGCGATCCTTTCTTATACAGGCCATCCATTCAAGGTATTAAGAAACAAAGAATGGACCAATGTATTTGGCTGGGGAGAATCACGAAAAAGAGGTTTTGGTGGATCAATAGGTTCTCGCTGGTTAGCGAACATCGATATCCCTGACTTAGAGTTATTTCCAAATCGTTACCCTTCTGCGGAAACCGTACATTTTCAAGCAGGCCTTGAAGTATCGCTACTTCACCACGGTATGAGCTTGATGTCTAAAATCGTACAGTTAAAGCTCATTAAAAATTGGGCCCCATTAACCAAGTGGATAGTAAAAGGCAGCGAGTTATTGTTACCTTTTGGTACTGACAACGGCGGCATGCAAGTGACATTAAAAGGCATAGGCAAAAATAAAAAGCAGCTTCAGATCAACTGGACTCTGTTTGCTGAAGACGGTGTTGGCCCTTATATCCCTATTATCTCAACCATTATTCTAGCTAAAAAACTAGTCAACGACTCAATACATGAAACTGGAGCGATGGCTTGCCAAGGAATGTATAGTCTTGATGAGTTTGATCATTATGCAAACCAATGGGGAATCTTTCATACGGAAGAAAGCTATGAACCAAAGGAAATTAGGTAACTGCAGATGGATTACTATTTAGCTATCAAGATGATTCACATATTGGCTGCTGTTGTAGTAGCCGGTACAGGAACAGGTATTGCCTTTTTCATGTTCATGGCAAACCGATCCAACAACATTCAAGCCATCGCCGTAACGACAAAGCATGTTGTGCTAGCAGATTGGCTATTTACTTTTCCGGCTGTGGTCGTCCAATTCATCACAGGCATAATGCTGGTTAATATTCTCAACTATTCCTATAGCTCTGCCTGGTTTTTAGTTGTGATTAGCCTATTTATTTTTATCGGCGTTTGCTGGTTACCTGTTATCTTCTTGCAATACCGACTAAAGCAACTTGCTGATCAAGCGATAGAAGAAGGCATATTAAGTGATTCGTTTAAGAAGACCATGAAATTATGGACGGTTCTTGGTATACCTGCGTTTGCTTCGGTCATCATTATATTTTGGCTGATGGTGTTTAAACCTCTTTCCGTAATTTAAAGGACTTCGATGACTAAGAAACAAAAATTAGCAGCAAAGTTAAGTCTGGCATTTTTATGGATATTCACCGGCTTAACCTCCCTCTTCTTTGCACCAGAAGTAGGATACCAAATTTTAGAAACCGGTGGGGTTGACGGAGGCTTTGCGGATTTATGCCTAATTAGCGGCTCTCTAACAGATATGATTATTGGTATTTGGATTCTTACAGGGTTTAAAGAAAAACTCTGTTATCAAATACAAATATCCGTGATCGCCTTATTCACTATTTTGCTAACCGGTATTGACGCCTCATATTGGTTTCATCCATTCGGTCCAGTTACTAAAAACCTACCGATCGCTGTGCTGGTTTGGCTTTATTACTCATCGATTAACGAGAAAAAGGCATGAGAAATATCCTGTTTATCTGTAGCAAAAATCAATGGCGTAGCCCAACAGCTGAAAATATTTGGCGTAAACACCCCGACCTAAATGTAAGGTCAGCAGGTACGAGTACAAAGGCACGAAAGACGGTTAGTTCAACGGATATTACTTGGGCTGACATAATCTTCGTCATGGAAGAAAAACATAAAAATAGACTTAAAGCTGACTTCTCTAGAATGCTTACGCACAAAGCGATACACGTACTGGATATTCCAGATGAATACCAATATATGGATTCAGACTTAATTGATGAATTAGAGTCTTCCGTCAGCACTATACTTGACCTGTAGCGATTAACCCTTAGGAATAAATAAACATAATGCCGTTTGAGACACTTAAATTTCGCTACAGCTGGCGACCATACCAACAACGTGTTCTTGATGCGATTGATGACCACCTTGACGATGAACGCTTGCATATTGTGGCTGCGCCAGGCGCAGGAAAAACGACCCTAGGTCTTGAGGTATTTAAACGGCTTAGAAAACCAACTTTGGTTTTATCACCAACTCGAGTAATTAGAGATCAGTGGATTGATCGCTTATCAGACTTTTGTTGTTCAGATGATGTTACAAGCTTCCCATGGGTTAGCAAGTCAATCCATGAACCTAAAATGCTGACTTCAGTCACCTACCAAGCTTTGCATTCTCAACTCAGTGAAGAATTAGCAGCAGTAGAAGATGAAGCCGAAGCATTGGAGCTCGACGAAGGTGTTAGTGATAATGAGTTAAGTTCATTTATCACCACCCTGGAGGCCAATAATATTAAAGTCATTATTTTGGACGAAGCACATCACTTAAGAGCTGAATGGTGGCGAGCTTTAGACAAAGTATGCAAAGAACTACCTGATATAGTTTTAGTTTCTTTGACTGCTACGCCTCCTTACGATTCTCAGGGGCACGAGTGGAATAGATACGAGCAATTATGCGGTCCAATCGATGAAGAAATTTCTATTCCTGAATTAGTTAAAGCCGGTACGTTATGTGGTCACCAAGACTATATCTGGGCGGTAGATGTTAGCTCGACCGAAAAAGAAAAGATCAAGGAATACGATAATAGAGTTTCTACCCTCTGTAATACCTTAATCGAACAGCAAGAATTTGAGCATATTGTTCTGGCCCATCCTTGGTTAAACCAGGATTTTGATGAGCAAGATGTTATAAAGGCACCTGAGATTGCAATTTCAATCTTAACTTTCATCAATGAAAAACAGCTCCAACTGCCTGAAGGCCTACTTATTACGCTAGACCTTGCCGAAAACGATATTCCTGAACTTAGTCGTCATTGGTGGCAAGTGATCGTAGAATCGGTGTTGTTCTCCAAGACATTTATGCATAGTGATGCGCATAAGCAGTCTATTGATCAGCTCAAGAAACAACTCAGATCATCTGAGTTACTTCACAAACGAGAACTCTCCTTAGCGCGATCTAGAAGACTGGGACGTTCGTTATCACAAAGCGCTTCAAAGGTAAGCGCCTGCATCAGTCTTCATAAACTTGAGCACGAGCAACGAGGTAATGAGCTCTGCCAAGTTGTTTTAACAGATTATATTCGCGATGAAGAACTTGTTTCTGGTATTGATACAGGCGAGCTAAATCTAGGCGCTTGGCCTATTTTTAGAGGTCTGACCTCCTCTTCTGTTATTTCGAATCAAATCGCTTTGTTAACAGGAAGACTAAGCATCATTCACACTAGCCTGTTGGATATTCTTCTCACCCTGGTTGATGAGCATAGATTTAAGACTGAACCTATGGGTACTGAAGGCCAGTTCCAAAAAGTTTCAGGACCGTTAAATCAACTCACAACGGCATTTACCAGCTTATTAATGCAAGGAAAAATTAAAACTTTAGTGGGTACTCGTTCGCTACTTGGCGAAGGCTGGGATGCTCCCGCTATCAACTCTTTAGTGCTAGCCAGCTCGGTTGGCTCTTTTATGCTAACCAATCAGATGCGTGGCAGGGCAATACGTATTGATAAACAGAAGCCTGAAAAAATAAGTTCAATCTGGCATCTGGTGGCTATTGATAGCGAGTCGCATTACTCAGGTTGGAGTGACTATTACGATTTACGGAACAGGTTTGAAACATTTGTAGGTTTGTCAGAAAAGCAACCTACCATTGAAAGTGGTTTCGAAAGAATGAACGCCACCGCATTTAACGTGATTAAAGAGCTGAACCCTGGCAACCCGGTATTTGCAAACAACCAGATGATGCGTAATCGTTTTGAGAAAGTCGCTGACATTGGGCAACGATGGAACAAAGCCCTAACCTTGGACGGTTCAGCCAGAATAGTCCCTTCCGTAGAAACCCCGACTATCCCAAGCATAAGAAGCTACCACTTAAAACACACATTGAAGTATTTGTTACTTCAACTTGGGGCAGCACTCAGTCTTGTCGTAACATTTATAATGCAATCGCAACCTAAATCAGCATCAAATTTATTCCTACTTATGTCAGTCGCGATAATAGGCGCTATGATTTACAAACTCCCTCAGACAATATCAGCTGTACGGATATTGATGAAACATTTGCCAGTTGATGGGTCATTAAAACAAATAGGTCTCGCGTTATGTGAGTCGCTTTGCCAAGCAGGATTGATTGAAACCTCAATTCGACGCATGAAAGTTAATATCGTCGAAAGCCATGATGGTAGTTTTTATGTTTCTTTAACTGGCAGCACCTTCTACGAATCATCCTTGTTCTCAGACTGCTTAGCTGAAATGCTTGCCCCCATCGAAAACCCTCGCTACATTGTTGTTCGCGAAGGAGTGCTTTTCGGAATGAAGCGTGATGACTATCATGCAGTCCCGCTTAAACTAGGTGTAAAAAAAGAGCTAGCTCAAATGTTTTTCAAATCTTGGTGCAAGTATGTTGGGCCAACTGAGCTTATATATACACGCACGCCTGAAGGTAGAAAAAACCTGGTCAAAGCTAGAATGAAAGCCTTTTCATCGACTTTCAAACGAGAAATAAAACGTCAGGACAGGTGGCAATAGGAAGTCTCAAACAATATACACCGCTATTTGCAAGGCACTGAACAGTCGACAAGGTAATGTTCACCATGCCTTACCCACGACCGTTTTTTTAAATACTCTATATATTGTGTTTAAACAGCCTTGATTGTAATTTTGGATCGCATATTTTATGTGTTTTCACTTATTGCCTAAAATTAAAGTCGACTTTTTTCCCTTCATTAACAATATGTTAAAGCTCCATAAAAGATATGGCACCCTAATAATTTTATTAGGGTGCCATAACTTGCAGACACCACTCATAGGATAATAAAGGCCTTAAGACGCCAATCGATAAAACATCGGATCCTTGATCGCTCTAAGATATCGTTTTGAGTTTTTGTCTTCAGCAATAAACTTCGGTGCTTCGCTACCTAATTCAAAACCAAATTGTTTAGGCAGCTTAGTGTACATTGATCTTGGGGGCTTTCCACAGACCTGTTTTATTTGTATGCCTGTTTCGAAACTGTGGTAGTAAATGTTATTTATCCCTATGTCTTTTCGAATAAAATTAATGGCTGCTGTCATGGATGCTTCAGCCCATATTTTATCGTAAGGGGTTAATACGTTTTCTACATACTGTTCCAACTCTTCATAGTTGGCATCGATAAACCTATTTACTTGATTAGGCTTTGTTTGCGGTGCTTTTTCTCGTCGCTTTCTAAGTCGATTCAATACTCGCTTAGCATTTCTTAGCCAGTCATTTTGTATTTCTTCAATCAAGACTTCGTTAGTATCAAAATCGATATCCATCCGTACCCAAGACATGGTTTTTCGGTCGCACCTTGAAATGGGATGCCCCCGATATTCAAATGGCCCATAACTGTCATTGGGTTTTACCAATCGCAGGTAATCTTTTATGTGCTGCTGGTTAAAGTTTAGCTGTAATACGAGGTTGCACTGATTACGAGTAGTTTGATCCCAACCTCTATCAGCCTTCCCCCAACAATCTAAGCCTAGCACGAAAGACTCTCTACTTTCTGGCCACAAAAGCGCTAGTTCTGATTGTTGAATTTGCCCTGTCCCAAAGTACTTTAGCTTATCCTTGATTATTGGCTTCGAAGTAAATCGGCTTAGTTTGCTTGATTTTAGCTCACTTACTTTGAATGCAGATTTTTCTTGGCGCTCCATCGCATAATCAATACTGTCTAAACAGTAGCGGTCTTTAAAGTAATGAAATACCTGCTTTTCACCGCCTAAGCACGAGATTATTTCTTTTACGTCTTCGTGTTTCATAAACATTAACCTGATTTTTGAATATTTTTATACAGTCAAACTGCCATCTGAATATAAGCAGTTCATTTAGTGATTCTTGTATCGTGCATATGCCTAAAGGCACGTTGAAATAATTCATATTGCTTCTCCTGTGTGGTCGAACCGTTCATACAACCCAACCATCTGCTTGTTTGCGTACGTTAATTCTTTTCTTTAAAGTCACTACCAATAAATGTTCTAAGTGGGTTACCTCGGCTCACTTGGTAATGGTTTAGCCACCGATTTCTCTCCTGATCTTTTTGCCTTTCACTAATTCCTTGCTCCAAAATCATTTTCAATCTCTCCATAGCGAGTTGTTTATTGCGATGCTGAGAACGCTCAGCCTCAACCCTTATTTTTATACCCGTCGGTTTATGGGTTATTCGAACCGCGCTACTGGTTTTATTAACGTGCTGACCACCTGGTCCACCAGAACGCATTGCTTCAAATGACACTTCTTGCTTCAACTGGTGTTCATTCACACTGCTGCGTAAAGAAGCATTTAAACCTGAACCTATATCAACAACCCCAATAAACCAGTTCAATCGTTTGTGTTTGGGACGGTAATGGCTTTCTCCATGCCATTTGATATCTCCCGCCCAGCTCCTTGAAAACGCTTTTGCACCCTGCCCCTCGATACGTACTAGTACTGATAAATATGCATCCGGTTCGATCATGTCCTGCTTTCTGAGCATCTTGTCATAGGCTAAGGTCTCGATTAGCTGTAACTTCAGTGACTGTAATTTTGCTTCTTGGCAAATTTTTCTAAATACTTGGGCTACCACCCAGCCGCATTCCTTAGGACCTTGCCCAGCTGTTATTTGAAGCCAGGTCACACTTATATTTATACTACCAATTGGATTTTCACTACTATTTTGATAGTTCATGACTACTTATTCCTTGTCTTGTAGGTGATCAACGGTTTAAAAGAAGCAATCAGATCTACCATCCCAGCTTTTACTAAATCATCTACGACTAAGTCGATGTCTTTGTATGCTTGCGGCGCTTCTTCGTATAACAAATCACGTGATTTACAAATTACTCGACTTCCCAATTTAGTCGTTTCTAAATCCTTTACGTGATAACGTTTTTCTAATCGACCTCTCGCGTCAGAACGTTTCCATTTACGCCCCGCACCATGTGCCAATGAGAAACCACCTAACGCTAAGGCATTAAGATCCTTTTTCGGTTTTACTAAATAGCTCAAACTGCCTCTTGACCCTGGAATCATGACTAATCCCTTGTCTGTTGGGCTTGCGCCTTTTCTATGAATCCAATAATTTTTATCAGTTTCATTCAATTCAAGTGCTTCAATTTCATTTTCGTTAAGTTTTAAAACCGTATTGTGAGAAACATCCAAGATGCCCTCCGATTTCATACCAAGACGCTCACAAAAACGATGCGCAATCAAAGCGCGATTACATACAGCCCAATTCTCGGCATAGTCATGCCGCTGAAGATAATTTTGGCTTTCGGTACTGTTAAAACCTTGTGCCCCAAATTTATCAACATGGTCTCGCAAAATGCTTTGACCTAATCCTCGTGAACCACTGTGTACCAGTAATGTCACAGAGTCGTGGTCAAGCCCGATGTCATCAAATACACCTGCGTCAAAAATTTCTGAAACCGCTTGAAGTTCTGCAAAGTGATTGCCGCCACCAATGGTTCCCAGCTTTGAATTAATAGTATGAGAAGTCGCTTCAATCATGCTTGGTTCACCTTCCATTGGATGTCCATGAGCCTTTAACCATTCAGCAGGGTTGCCTTCCCAAACCTCATCCAAACCTGTTAATTTCTTTTCCCATTTATCTAATTTCACTCGTTTCTTTGCGATATCTAGTTTCCAGACACCCATACCACAACCAATATCACTACCCACTAAATGCGGATAAACTTTATCGTGCGATATAAGCGCTGCACCAATTGGCTGACCTTTTCCAGGATGTAAATCCGGCATACCTATGCCAAAACACATTCCAGGTAATTCAGCCGTTTTTTTAAGTTGTTCAATAGCTGATGACTCCAGCCAATTTTTGTCCGATATTACGATGCGAACTTTTGCTTTGTTGTTTCCAGCATCGCTTGTAGTCGGAATTTCTTTTATTAATGTGCCCATTTTCTTTCTCGTTTTTTAATCGGGACATCTTCCTTAAAGGCTTAGAAATAAGTCTTTTGGAAATGCTAAAAGCGCAGTATTCAAAAGCTTTAGGCAATAGAATCCCGTGCGAAATAATTTAATTTTTTCGCAAATATATTTTTGGTTTTGAATTGTTCGAGAGGTTTAGGTGCAATTAAAGATGATGGATAAAACAACACGCATAAAGCGGATATAATGATCCATGCTCTAATAAACCTAAAGCAATCAAACTAGTATTAAATATTGGGCAATCGCTGCGAGAATGCAGCTAAACGAACTTAACTGAACTGGCTATGACAGATCTGAACTAGATGCGTTATAGCAGTGGATGCAGCGAAGCCCAACAACGTATTTGAATTATCTATTTGAACCATATTGAACCTCCTACTTTGTGATGTAATAAATTGAAGCGCGAACTCTACGCCTGTAATGTGTCAAAAACAAGGGCCAAAACACATTTATTCGAATTAGTTATATACTTATTCCAAATAAAAAATACTATCCTTATACATTTGAAATCTTAGCCACTAAGACCAAGCTTTTACACGAGCTAGTATTTTCATTTGCTATACTTTACTTATGTAGGAGATTTTAATATGTCAGAAAACGCTATAGAAGCAGCAACGTTGGAAGAGATGCTAGAAGAATCAATTCGAGTCAGATCTATAGCAAGAACCGAAGTGCTCGATCAATTGAATGAAACTCTTACGGCATTAACTCGTGGTAACCCAGTCCCAAAATTTTATGGCAATCATGATCTTTGGGTATTGCATAGTGATGGTAGGGCGGTTCGCTACCCTTTATAGATTATTTCTTGCTACTAAGATTTTTTAATAAACGTACCGTTTTTAAGTGTGATTCAAAATATTTAGCGTTTTTCTCAGCTAACTCCAAGGAAGTCTTAAGCTGCGCACCTAGCTCAAACAAGTATTCAATCATTTGATCATGACCTTCAATCGTACTTCTTTCTATAATCGTTCTTCCATGCTCATCAGTCGCTTCGATATTTAAACCATTCTCAATAAGGTTGGATAATTCCGCAATATCACCCAGTCGAATAACTCTTGATAACACCGACTCATCAGGGTCGACATATTGAAACAAGCTTTCAAGGAAATCATTAAAACTATTTGCAATAAGAGTTATGGCTTTGGATTTGAAAAAGCTTCCTTCAAATTCATGATCCCAAAAATATATTTTACCTACGTATTTATTCTTTATGCCTATGCAAATCTGATTTCCGAAAGAGTCGTCAGCAATCGGCAATAGCTCTTTCTTAATTCTTCCTTTAAACACGTTATAGTTATTTAAAATGTCTCGGTGATTGTCTTGTTCAAATATCCCATAGATATGATGAAGCCCTGTGATGTCATCTTCCCCCAACTTGAAATCGGAAGGTACCGGTTCTCCACCATTATGCTTAAGAAGGAATGCTCTATATTCTTTAGGAAGTAAGGTGCCAATCTGAAATTCTAACTTTTTAACAGCATCTTCAGTCAATGCACCAAACTTATTTGAGTCTACTATTTTCATACTTTATTCTTGCGCTTCCCTAAGTTCTGCTCCGTTTATCAACTCCAAAAACTCAGCTTTGGTTAAGTCGCTATGAAATCCTGTCAAAAAACTAAACGCAGACTTTGTACACCGGTTACCATTACAGAATTCACTCGTTTTAGCACTATGCTTTAGAAGCTCAACAACATTCTCATTCTTTTGGCCAAGCAACGCTAACTGTAACGGGGTTACTCCGCCTTTAGTAATATGGTTTACATCAAACCCAGAATTTATAAGGGCTTCGACTATGGTAGGAGGAGCGCTTGCAGCTGCAACATGCAAAGCTGTAGCTCCGGTCGCGAGCTCATAGTTATTATTAATACTATCTTCTAGGGTTGATCGCACTAAATTATATTTCTGCCATTGGATAGCTTCCAATAGCTTGTCATTAGTCGAAATTTTCGACGATTTTAGGTCAGGTGAAAAGTCGACTATTGGTATATCTTCTGTACTTTTTGATCCAATAAAAAGATGCCCTTTCTCATAATAGTGTGGTGGTATCAAAAGATGATAGCCTTCACGGCGGTTAGGATTGATAATTCTCCCATCCAAGCCATATGTTGTTTTAGAGCATGGGTCAGTGAATACGCTTTCTTCCTCAATAAAATTTATGGCACATTGAAAGTAAGTTGATAACCCTAATAGCACGACTACATCATCCCGATGAGATCTGAGTGCTTGCTCTTCAAGCCTACTGCTACCGTGCATTAAGTTAGAAGCAAAATCATTTCCATAAGACCGTGCAACCGTAGTTAGAGCATCATAATGCAACGCCTTACTAAAACTTACTTCCTGCCGTTGTAATGCTGTAACGTCATCACTTGATCGTTTGTATACAAGTACCCGAAAGCCATTCCAATCACCTGGCTGAACTTCCCCTGGTTTTAAAGAACTTACATCAATGCCTTCGGCTTGAACGAAACTTGATATAAAAGAAAGAAGTATTACTAATTTAAGACAATGCATATTTGTTTCTATATTTTATTGGTTTTATTCAATGGTATAAGAACGTCAAACGTAACGCTCTGTATGCTCATTTGAATTGCTTCGCCTGATATCCAAACTGAGGCGATAATTATTCACCTCATGTTTGCTGATAATTTGTTGCTGAAATATTGCAGTCACCGCATACATACATAAAGTAGGTTCCTTCTCCATACTTCTCAATTTCCTCATTTGCTATTTGAGCGACAAATGTCATTGTTTTCTGACAGTTCGGACAAGATGGGTACGCAGAGTCCTGTACCCAGGTTGGCATACCACCTATTTGGGAAAAAGAAGTCGGCAAAAACTCGTTCGCTGCGTAATTAGCAGACCTAGCTTTAGTAGACAAAGTAAAACTGTCCGTAGGCATTCGTTCCCAGTCATCAGCATCATCGGGCAGGTACTCTGGCTGATGATTGAATTCCGACCAAGATGAATTTCCCTGCGTATCAAAATTCATAAATAAGGATTCAGAATAGCAAGAACAAACTTCACAAGTTGTAAGTTTGAGCCTGTCACCAGAGAGTCCCATAAACTTAAAAGCCTCACCGGACAGGTCAATATCCAACAGGTTAGTTAATTTACTGCCACACCACTTGCACGAACTTTGCGCTTGAGTGCAGGTGTTCAAGCTTGGGTTAAGAGTACCTTTTTCGACTGGCAGTAACGGATAGCACCGTTCAAAATATAGCTTTCGCACTTTCCCTGATGACGTAAGTTCCCAACCCGCTTCTTTCGAATAATCATGTGCAGGTATATAGAGATCACTCGACCAACTAGGTGGATTACTTAGCCAAGAAGAAAATATTCTCGTAACTTCTTCACTACCAGACCAAGCAAGGGCTGACAGTAAATGATTTCGATTTTCACTGTCATGATTCAATCTATTCAAAAGATTATTGATGACTTCTGAACTAGCGTCTTTAAAAATCAAAGCAGGATAGTAAAGTTTATTACGCAGCATAAAATTGTGCAGTTTTGATAAATTCGTCGACCTAAATGCGGCAAGTTCAAGACAAATATATTCTATATAATCAAGATTACCATTTTCGGCTTCTTGGATAGACAACTCAACTAAACGGGCTTCATCAAACTCAGTGAGCTGACTATAGACTTCCTCTAGAGAACCCTGAAAAGGTAAATACCTTTCAAGAGGGTCAGGAGTTCTCTTAACATGGTGTAGCGTTATGATTTCTACTGGGTCATTAACGCACTCAAAGGGGTCAATGTCTCTACGATTATCTTCTATGTATTTCTGACGTTCTTCGCGCTCTTTTTTCTGTTTACAAGGCATGCAGCATCCACCGGTTCTAACGGCAGTTGTTGGTAGAATTAAGTTATCACAATCGTCTTCAGTACATTTGACCCTTTCAGTCATTTGAGTTCCTCATGCTGGCCTTATGCCGAAGATCATGAATGGACAATTCGCCAATACGTTCAATTGAGATACCAAGTTTCTCTGTTTCAGACGATGGAACAAATTCAACATTAAATCGATCACCCACTTTATTTTGACTAATCACAACGTCCCTCACAACACTCAAGAAGTATGTTAAAAGATTCCCGGCGGCCCGTTAAACATCTATTAGAGCTGATCAACCGCATTGCCATAAAAACTTCCCAATGGTCCCTTCTTTATTAATAAAAGTGTATGAAATACCAGCGTCTCCAAAATTAATACTAAATGGGACATCGCAAGAATCCAGCTGCATAAGAAGCATCCAATTGATGTCTTCTCCTGGAAATTCATCACCCTGCAGAAAACCAGGTGTACCGCCGATTTTATTACCCTCGAGCTTATTGCAGTACTTATCACAGTCTTCTTCAGATAGGTCGAAGCGTACTGCTTCAGGAATGAAAACGGGATCTTCTGATGCTACTAGGCTTACAGATAACTCTACATCTAATGGCTGTAGGCGAACTTTCCCTGTTACCTCAACATAATTTTGCAATGTTGGACCCGTTGCGATATTTCTTACTTTTACTTGAGGCTTACCATTCGGCTGAATAATGACTGCATTTTCGCCGCCGTCTGATTCCCATGTCCCATCAACATACTCTTCATCTTCTGTCATGAATATATAAGCTACTTTCCCTTCATTACCTGGAAACTGGTCATCTGTCAGCTTGATCTGACAAATAAATCGCATTGGAGAGTCTAATTCAGAGCTTATTGGCCACTGAGGTTCTTCAAGCCAATTGGGCTGGCCACCAAATTTTGTGACAGCGTCAGTAATTGGTGATTCAGTTTCTTTAAATTCAATTGTATTCCTAATAATCATACTTATCCTTGTGGCGAATTTTCATTTATCGGTATGTGATTTACCACTGAGTTTCATTACTAAAAGGTTCATAGCTAGCAGCCACTAACAAAATTAAATATTTGATTTAAAGAAAAGGACTTTGATCTATTTAATCTAAGATATCTACTTTAGGGTTTGATTCAAATCTAACACCCAGCGTTAACTATCCTATATTCACAAAGTATCGACCACTTCTACTGGTACACACCTTTTTCTTGCTATCTACAAGGAAGCACTCCACCCAATGTATACCTTTATATAGAGTATCTTCCCATCGAACCTCCCCCCCATAAAAAATATTCCCCCTTGGGCATCTGTTGTTAATAGCATCTAATCCAGTATTAACTATTTGCCAATGTAATTCATGTGTTGATGCAACCCCTGCTAGGCATTCCATTCTTACTTTTAAATGTTTACCAACAGGGTTCCCAATTATTTCTTTTTGCATTTCTGCTATGGCTGGCCCACCATCATTACTCTTATGTATTGTAACTTTTATAGGTAAATTCTTTGTACCTAAAAATGGCCACTTTAGCTTTTCTACATAAGCGGGAATAGGATAATTATTAGAAACACTTTGAGCTTCCGATTTGTTTATTGATTGCGTAGCAACAACAGAACTCCCAAAATCACCGCCAAATACCTTTTGCCATTTTTCGATTGACTCTTTCTGAACGCTTTCATTGAAAGCATCATTAATCCACTCGTTATACCTTTCAATTTGGTTTCTAAAGTTATTATATTTTTCCTGATTCCAATGACGATTAAAATCTTCCTCATCATTCACTGGGTTAGTAACAATTGGCATAGTTTCATGATATTGCAGGTAATCATTCAATCTATTCACCAATACTTTTAGGCTTGTCGGTAGGTCTTTGTATGGAGACAAAAGATCCTCTAGACCTCCAACTTGATTTGCCACTAAAGTGGTTAGAAGAATGGATTTGCACGAAAAAGTTTGCTTGATATCCCGCAAATATTTCAACAATCTAATAACTTTGATCAGGTTATTAGCACCGACACTACTATTCTTATCAGCAATCCAATCTGTATAGCCTTGAGGATCGGTTCTTTCCTCTTCATTCTCATATTTATTACAGATATGGTATGTATTTGAAAATACAGATTTTCGATATATGCATGGCACAACATCCAAGTGAAACTCACCTGAATAATCAATCGTTACACAACGAGTCCCTCTACTGCACTTATCTTTGTATACCCCACTGCTTTTGAATCTTTTATAGAGTTCTTCAATGTAATCCTTTGGCTCCCAGTCATCTTTTTCAGTAATATAAAAAACTAAATCCGCATCAAATTCTTGTTTCTTATCAGAGGGTTTGATTATTGTCTTGTGCGCATATGACCCTTGCGACACAGTGCTTTCATACAATTTAGAAAACACATCATCACCTTTAACAAAGTTATCTATAGCTTCAACTCTTGATGTTAACGTGTTTATCCGGGACTGATTGAGGTTCACAATATTAGTCATAAAATCATTAAATTTATTTACGTGCTTCATCCTTAAACCTCAAGTTTAGATAATTTCATTGAATCCATTAGTAAATAACGTGTCAAAAATCGCTTAAAAGACTGCCTAATAGAACCACCTATCAATAATAAGCTGTCACTTTGATAGCGAATTCATACTCTAGATTAAATATAATTATTGTATGAATTAAACCCAATTTGTTGATCATGTACTTAGTGTAATATTGATTGCAGGCAGGTTTGGTTGAGAAAGTTCCCCATCTTTTAAATTGAGTCGCGGTATCATCGTTTTTTTATGGAAATCGTAAACCAAGATTTCAGGATGGTGATTGTCAATTGCTTGCCCGAATAAAACACAGGCAACGTTTGATGCGCAGAGTAGTAAATGAATTTTTTTGACCTTATGCCTATCTTGCAATAGGTGTAGTAGTACCTGAATTTCTTTCAAGAATTGCATGCCGTCTGTAGGATGACCTATAACCCCATTACCAAATTCGTTTGCTTCAATGGATATATGCTTAGCACTAGTAGTTTGCTTAATGTTTGCAGCGATAGTACTAAATAAGTCCGGCTTAGCTGTAAATGAAAGAGATAAAACTACCTCATTTTCTTCTTTCGTTAGAGCGCTAACACCAAATATAGAGTAAGTCTTTCCTACAGGTTTCTCAGCCGGCCACATCCACATTCCGCCATCTCTATAACGAAGCATAGGGATAATTTCATTTTTATTTCCTAGTTTCGCACCTAAGCCTGTTAGCGCAGGCATCAATCCAAAGGCAAAAAGAGCAGCTTTATATTGGCTTGACCTCGTTTGCATAAGTATCTTCTCTGCAATTCTGTTTATTTCTTTTGGCATCAATGACCAAATCATGTCGATGTCGCTTTCTCTTAGTATTTCGTCGTTATCGTTAATAATATTTAGAGTGTTGTCCATACGGTATCGAATAGCGGTTAGACATTGAGCAACATGACTTTCAGACGGAGGAGCAATGACATGACCATTTACCGGCCAAAGCACGGCAAAGGAGGATATAGGAGGATAGCTTAATCCATTTAGCAGTTTTTTTGTGACAACCCCATATTGCTTACGCATGTTAGATAAGCGAAGAGCCGAGTAATCTACTGTAGCTATCTTATCAATCAAACGATGATGTTTATCGCATAACAATAAAATATTATGTGGATCATCAGATAATAATTCAGAGATAACAATCCCACCCCTTTCTCCTTGCTCAGAAGATGCAACATTGTGAGCAAGGTATGAGAAATTACCCTCATAGCCTGTTAATTTATCTAAACCAAGGTCTTCTCCACAACCTTCAAACATGCATCGGCCATGACTATATTGCATCACTCGACGCTTTGTATCTGTAGAAAAGCTTTTACCTCGGCCACTTTCCTTAGCTTGACTATCTACTCTCTTGAAATACTCTTCCATTTGTTCTGTGGATGCTTCTGATATCTGATCGGCAATCATGGACCAAATTTTATTAATTGCTTCTAGAGACTGAATTTCAGATATTAAAAGAGGTCTTTCTTGAAAGTAGCCCAAAAACAGTGAGCCTGAATCTCTTTTCAAAAAGTTAAGCGCGCGAATACTATCCTCTACTGAAATACACATTCGAAACACAGCCAAAACAGTTTGGTTATTGAGAATAACGATTAGGGTATTTTGATTATTCTCATCAAATAACGTACCAACACTATCCCACTCAATACTTGAATCTAATAAGTTCTTATAGGCTGCAACCAACCCTAGATCATCAAAAGGAGGGTTAGTCGTTTGAGTTAAATTAAGAGTTAAGTTTGAATTTATCACTATACTTCCCGTAGTAGTTTTATAGTTGAGAATATAGATTCTTTTATTTGAAAATATATCTTTGTTTCTTTCATTCCAACGATAAAGAAAAACAGTGCTCGACTTTTATTCTGTTTAACGCATCGCTTCCAATCTTTTATATCTACGTTAGATGGGACTGGTATCAGCTCAGGATGCGTATGCCAAGTACCTAGATAGATACATTCCCCATTAGAACTTTCATGCATTAAGTCTACTTTTTTCTGATGTTGAGCGTCTTTTAAGAGAAAACTGTGGGTCGAAGACTCATCATTTGTAAAAGGTGAGGTTACTGATTCTATCCAATACTCATCTAAATACTCAGATTTAGAACCTATAAGGACACCAAACTTTTCATGATCTGAATGGTTGTATTGTTTGTTTTCGTGCCAGATTGCGATAACGTCTTTGTGAATATGAACTGTTAACTTTCCATTTGAATAAGCCTCAGGATATTCACTAATAACAGACATCACACGCCTCATGCCTCAAAGGTAAAATCTGCAGAGACTTATCGAAATGGTAGTAACGATGGGTTAGCTGAATCCCCTTAGAGGCTGCTTCATCCATATCACCTTTCCAGCTTATTTTCGAAGATTTGTTTAGTTTTCCTGATAAATATTTTATTGCTAGATCAGCTGCAATGATTGCAGTTTTCGAGGCACTTAAACCACTATAAGGTAGGAATAATTCTCCGCAACCAGCATAGTTTATGGTGACATTGTAGTGGTCAAGTAAAACTGGCCACAGTTTTATATTCAAGCCAGTATCTTTTCTCTGACTCATTGGGTGTTAAACCACAGTTATGACTGTGAGGTCTAACCTGGCTGTAATAGCCAATAATGTAGC
>Ga0209825_1000071_pt1 | contig 100648 bp, 93 predicted proteins | sample EN8Hudsemesocosm_FD_184631 | JGI IMG/M metagenome (GOLD analysis project Ga0209825, IMG submission 184631) | Methane-oxidizing microbial communities from mesocosms in the Hudson Canyon - EN8B Hudson Canyon (SPAdes) (version 2) | ecosystem: Environmental > Aquatic > Marine > Cold seeps | place... | reverse complement strand
GCGTTGTTTCTTTACTTGCTAGTGTATTAAACGAGTCTACAACAGAACGTACCGCAGAAGAAATGAGTAATGAATTACAAAAATTGGGTAGTTCCATTTCAATCTATGCAGGCACGCAATACTTAAATGTTAACGTGAGCACATTAACTAAAAACCTTGATGCAACAATGGCACTTGTTAACGAAAAATTGATGAAGCCAGCGTTCATTGAATCTGAATTTGATCGTAATAAAAACAATGCAATTCAAGGCGCAATTAACAATAAGAAAGATGCAGGTTACTTAGCATCAACCGCTTATCGTCAATTATTACAAGCAGACAACATCGCCGCTACTTCAAGCCAAGGGTCAGAAAAGAGCTTGAATAATATCACTTTAGCTGACGTGAAAGCTTTTTATCAACAGCAAGTTAAACCGGCTAACAGCCAACTAATTGTTGTGTCAGATTTTAAAGAAAAAGCGGTAGTTAAATCTCTTAACGTATTTTCAGCGTGGGAAGGTAAAGGTGAAAGCTTAGTATTATCACTTGCTAAACCTAAAACAAAAGCCGGTGTTATTTATTTGGTCAATAAAGATGGCGCAGCACAGTCGGCTATTCGTATTGGTAAACGTTCAATTACACAAGATATAACCGGTGAATATTACAAGTCTTACCTAATGAATTTTCCATTAGGGGGCGCTTTTAATAGTCGTATTAACTTAAATCTTCGTGAAGATAAGGGTTATACTTATGGCGCTCGTTCATACTTTAGTGCTGACAAATTCTCTGGTTCTTATACCGCTTCTGCTGAAGTTCGTGCTGATGTTACCGACAAGTCTATTGTTGAATTTGTTAACGAAATAAAGGGCTACCAAGAAAAAGGTATTACTGTTGAAGAGTTAAATTTCATGCGTAATGCAATTAACCAAAAAGATGCGTTGAAATATGAAACACCTCGAGCAAAATTGGGTTTCTTAGCGCAAATTTTAGAACATGATTTAGCACCTAGCTTTGTGAAAGAGCGAGCTGAAATTGTTGGAACGATTAGTATAGAAGAAATTAATGCACTCGCGAAAAAGCACTTAAATTTAGCTGAAATGGTAATGGTTGTAGTGGGTGATGCTAAAACGTTAAAGCCACAACTTGAGGCATTAGGTTATGAAGTGGTTGATTACGAAATTTAAAACGTCAGAGGTTCACTCATAAAGAGGCTGAATCGTTCATAAAGCATTTAAAAGCCTTAACTTTGCGAAAAGTTGAGGCTTTTTTATGTCTAGGATGGCCTTTATCAGGCATTCTTGTACGCCAACGTTATGTCGCGATGCCATTGATGGGAATATCATTATTTAATTGATACTTTACTTGATATCCGAAGTGTCTTTTTACCATCTATCACTTTTCTAAACCGTTTGTCACTTTCATCAACTTCAGCTCTATTTTGTCCTTTACTATCATGCCATCTAATAACGGTTCATCAAAAAAAGGCTACAAATTGAAAAAATTAACTAAATTACTCATTGCTAGTTCACTACTCGTTAATCTTTCTGTGCATGCTAATCAAGTCACAGACAAAAAATTCGTCGCACAGGTTAATCTCGGTGGTGCGTATACTAGCGTCAATGATTATAGCGGTATGGGATATAAAGCATCTGCAAAAATTCTATTCCCTATGAGTGTCGATGGGATTGACTTTTATGGCAAAATATCTGAGCAAGCCAGTTACGATGAAAAACAAGGTAATGACTTTTATTTTGATGAAAGCGAACTAACGCTAGGTATTACTTATAATATCAATAATGAACATAGCGTATTTTTAGAAGGGGGCGATATTAAGCAAAGCTTGGATCAAAATGCTCAAGGGGTTTGGAAAGATTATGCGAGCGTAGCTCGATTTGGTACTAAAATTAAGAAAGATAATTACAACTTTCAGCTGGCTTTAGAGTACCGAGATGGAATGGAAAGTGATTTAGGGTATAGCTATACGGTTGTTTTTTTCGAGAATCGCATGCGTTTTAGCTATACAGATGTGGGTGACTATGAGTCTATTGGTTTAAGTTTTCAAGCTCATTTTTAATAAAAAAATAATTAAATTACCAGTTATTAGAATGACTATTTGCGACTGTTCATTTGATTGATAGTAGCCTTAACGGTAAAGCGCTAAGGCTTTTATATTAATGATGAATGGTCACGGTCGTTCTCATGAATTCATGCTTTGTCGACATTAGTGCTAGGTGCATGTCATATTTTTCGGACAAATCATAAGTACCTAGAATCCTGCAGGCAATGTCGCAGTTCTATCGATGACAACGAACGACGATGTTTTTAAAATTCTCATCTTTTATAGTCACCCCCGTTTAATCCTGTCACAATAAATACTCTACTTACATGTGCTTAAAAAATATGAAACGAAGTAATTATATTACCCGAGAAGGTTGGGATCGCTTAGACAAAGAATTAAAGTACTTATGGAAGGAAGAGCGCCCACTTATAACCAAATCAGTTTCTGAAGCCGCTGCACAAGGCGATAGAAGTGAAAATGCAGAATATATTTATGGTAAGAGACGTCTACGTGAAATAGATCGTCGTGTTCGATTCTTAGTTAAGCGCACGGAAGATTTAACCATTGTTTATCCTAATCCTCAGCAAGAAGGAAAAGTATTTTTCGGTGCTTGGGTCAAACTCATTAATGAAGACGATCACGAAGTGACTTATCGTGTTGTAGGGCCTGATGAGTGGGACGTAAAACAAGGTGAAATAAGTATTGATTCACCCATGGCAAGGGCATTAATTGGAAAGCGCGTTGATGACGAAGTCGTTGTACAAACCCCTGAAGGTGAACGTGTTTTTGATGTGATTAAAATTTGGTATAAATAATATCAATTTAGGCTATTTCGTTAACCTTCTACGCAGTTAACTTCAAACACACATTCACAGACAAAAAGGCTGTTTTAATTAAGTTATGGGGTAAGAAGGTTAACTTGCTGTAATTCTGATTTTGTTAATTCACCGTAGAATCTAGGATAGGACCAACCATACCCCCATCTAAATTTCGTCGGTAAAAAAGGTGTGCCGCCGACCCTAACTCCAGCTAACATCAGTAACGCTATCTCGGGTTCTCCAACGTTAGATACACACACTTTTAAGGCGATATCTGATTGTAAGCGTTCTTGATAAGTGCCACCCCGCCAGTATTCAAGATCATGTTGTTGACAACAGCTAAGCCAGAGCGTTTTTTGTTTTAATGTACCATCAGGAAATGAACTACAGCCATCACTGGTAAATGGTTTAAGCGTATCTGCAGACACAGTGAATGTTAGCGCAGTAAGCATTATTATTAATGTCAGCTTATTCATGGGTTGTCCCTTCAGATACTTATTTTATTGAGTTATTTTGCGAAGCGTGTTTTTACCGGAGTTTGACAAACATCTAATATCGGTGGGGGCTTTTTGTAGAAAAATGCATTCTCACGTTTTTTACGTTTTACAATCATTTCACTGTAAGCAGAATGTTCAGTGTTTTGTACCTGCAGCAAAATTTGCTGTTCTTTAGGCACGTCACTCATCATTTGCATGCTGATCATTGACGTATAATCTTTTTTCTCAACAGGTGTTTCACCTTCAATAACAGACGTTCTTGTAATCGCTTGTACGTTATTCATACCATAAACGACACGGCCAAATACGGTCATTATGCGATCTAAGTAACGTGGTGCTTGACCATTTACTATATAAAAGTGGCTTGTGCCTGAATCAGGCTCATTACCGCGAGCCATTGCAATAACACCAGGACAATGGGTTAGCCAAGCACTTTTTTCACTGGGATTGTGCCCTATAGGAAAGCCGTCTTTAAAACCTGTTTGTTCGGCGAATAAATCATTGTCTTGAATTTTAGTAAAGTGCCAGTTTTCGTTGGTAGCAAACTCACCTTCAATTTTTAATATGGGTACAGATTTATCTGCATTACTTCCATCTTCTGGACCACCCTGAGCAACAAAGCCATCTATCACTCGATAAAATTTATTACCATCATAGTGACCTGATTTAGTGAGTTTGATAAATTGTTCAACATGCTTTGGAGAAAACTGCGGCGCAAGTTCAATAACCACTTTACCGTGTGGCAGGGTCAGTAATACGGTTTTATTGGTATCTAAGGTACGCCATTCATCAGACTTATGCGTATCGTGAGCTAAGGTGGTAAAGCTCATCCATAATGATCCAAGGGCTATTATTATTTTGAGTTTCATCATATATCCTTTATTTTTATTATCTATTTATCGCTTACTATACCTGATCTACTGCAAAATGCTTGGCGCAAAACCATGCAATTGTTAACATAGCCAGATAGATACTTACGCCGAATTTTGAGGTACTTAGTGAATAAAAGCTTTATCACCAATTTCATCGCCTTGCTTGCCACTTTAGCAGGTTACTTTTTTGAGCAACCTTTACTCTTTACGGTTGGTTTATTTGCCTTGTCCGGCGCTTTTACCAATTGGATTGCAGTGCACATGCTTTTCGAAAAAGTACCGTTTTTATACGGTTCTGGTGTCATTCCAGCACGTTTTGAAGATTTCAAAATCGCCATTAAAGAATTGATGATGGAACAGTTTTTTACCGAAGAAAATATTGACCGATTTTTATCAGGCAGTTCAGGTGGCGTAGCCTCTTTAGATTTAGTGCCAGTGATTGAAAAAATAGATTTAAACCCCGCTTTTGATGATTTAGTTGACGTTATTGAGAAATCATCGTTTGGTGGAATGTTGGCTATGGTTGGGGGTAGTGAAGCATTACAACCTTTACGTGAGCCCTTCATTGAAAAAATGAAAGTTACAGTGGGTAATATTTCACAAAGCGAAGAGTTTGCTCATATTCTTAAAGATGAACTTGAACAAGGTAGTGTGAAGGCTGACATGCGAGAAAAAGTCAGTGAAATTATTGATCAAAGATTAAATGAATTAACACCGCAACTCGTAAAGGAAATCATCCAAGCTATGATCCGAAAACACTTAGGTTGGTTAGTGGTTTGGGGTGGTGTTTTTGGTGGCGTTATAGGCTTTATCGCTGCAATTACTAATAATTTCTAAGATTTTATAGTCAACTTTTTCGCAACGAACCCTGTATAGTATTCGTTGCGAAACTTTTCAGGGTAAACAACAAAATTCACCTTGTTATTCCTTAGTTCCTTTTGTGCTATTACTTCCTGCATTTTTTTAGGTTAAACGCTTTGATTTTAACGTCATTGGGGCTATGCTTGCGCTTTAAACACAGGGATTTATATCTCTTGTTTAGCGAAATCGCTGAATTAAGAATATCCCGTCATTGAATAAGGTAACCGTAGACATGTTTGGTAGCTTAAAGGCTTTGCCTGCCGATCCTATTTTAGGCTTATTGGCTAAATATCGTGAAGATTCAAACCCGCATAAAATTGATTTGGGTGTTGGTGTATATAAAAATGAAGCAGGTCACACCGCAATTTTAGATTGTGTGAAAGCTGCTGAAAAATATCGTAACGATCACGAAGATACCAAAGTTTATATTGGTCCTACAGGTTCTCCTGTTTTTAATGACGAAATGAGCAAATTAATTTTCGGTCATCATAAAGTACTTTTAGAAAATAGAGCGCGTACCGTTTCTACTCCAGGTGGAACGGGGGCATTACGTGTTGCTGCTGAATTTATTAAATCGTGTAAAGCTGGCGCGACCATTTGGGTAAGTAACCCAACTTGGGCAAACCATACCGGTTTATTTGAAGCTGCTGGTTTAACCGTTAAAACTTACCCTTACTATGATTACGAAAACAAAACACTTGATTTCGATGGCATGTTAGCGGCATTAAAAGAAGTGAGCAGTGATGATGCCGTGTTATTACACGCGTGTTGTCATAATCCAAGTGGTATGGATTTAAATAACGAACAATGGCAACAAATTGTTGAAGTGGCTAAAGACGTTGGTTTTTTACCTGTTGTTGATATGGCATACCAAGGCTTCGGCATAGGGTTAGACGAAGATGCTTACGGTTTACGTTTAATGGCTGAACACGCAAAAGAAATGATTGTGTGTAGTTCATGTTCGAAAAACTTTGGTTTATACCGTGAGCGAATCGGTGCTTGTACTATTATTGGTGAATCATCTTCAGCCGTAGATGTTGCTCAGTCAGTATTACTTTATGTTATTCGTGTTATCTATTCTATGCCTCCTGCACATGGCGCGGCTTTAGTTGAAACGATTTTAAGCTCTGATGAATTACGTACACAGTGGCATGCAGAATTGAAAGAAATGCGTGACCGTATTAACGGTAATCGTCAATTACTTGTTGATAAACTTGTAGAGAACGGCGTTACTCGTGACTTTAGTTTTATTACTCGCCAAATGGGTATGTTCTCATTTTTGGGTATTACGCCAGAGCAAGTTCAACAATTACAAGATGAATACAGCATTTATATGGTAGGTTCAAGCCGTATGAGTATCGCAGGTATTGCTAATAGTAATGTTGATTACTTGGCGCAATCTATCGCGAAAGTATTGTAAGTTACATTTTTACCAGCGTTAAATTATTTAGCGTTTGATAAAAAAATAAAGCCAAAACATGTAAATGTTTTGGCTTTTTATGTTCAGGATGGCCTTTCTCAGGCATCCTGTCATTTAAGGTATTAGTGCACTCTTGCACGTCAACGGTAAGAAGCGACGAGTTTTAATAGCTACAGACAGAAGCTTCCATCTTCATTAAGTGATATCTCTTCAATTGCTGTTACTGCATTCATATTCAATGGTCCGTATATATGAGGATATAAACCACCTGTAGCAGGTTCCCACTTTACTTCTGGTAATATGAGTGTCTTATCAACAACCAAAATAAGTGGCTGAACTTTGTCTTTATAATACTTATTAGCAAGTCGAGTTAACTGACTTCTTGGCGTAGCATGAATAAAACCTTCATCACTTAATGAATCACGCGTTAACGAGCCCTGATTGAGCGACTGTTGATATTCAGCTTGCGAAGATAACAAATATATATTGTCATCACTAATCCCTGCATACATGCGAATGAAAGTGTTGGTTAGCGTTTGCTGCTCAATGCCTTGGTAAATATAATCAACGCGGAATGTTCCTTTAATACCTTTTTTATCAACTGATTGACTGACAATACTTATTTCTGCCATCGCCGTCCAATCGTTACTTGTTAGCCACAAGGGCATATTTTCAGTAAACATTTGAGTGCTATTTTCCTCAAATGAATAGGTATTGCCAAGTATTAACGTTGAGTAATTATTTGAACGTAAAATGGGTTTATTCGATCTTTCCAAAGCCATTATTTTTCCTGTATGTGATGCATTGTTCGTATTTAACTATCTTACCAGTAGCTATCTCGCTTTAAATGATAAATCGTAAAGAATATCTTTATTTGCTGTAAGGAAAATTATGCTACATTAATGGCGTAAATTTTTAGGAAAATAAAATATGACTAAACAAGAAAATTTTAAACATATGCAATTAGACACATTGCATGAAGGGTTAAGTGAAAAAAAATACGTGGTTGTTGATATTCGCGATGCCGCTTCTTTCCAAGCTAACCATATTCCTGGTGCTATTCATTTAAGTAATGAAAACTTTTCTGATTTCATTCGAGAAGCTGACTTAGATGTTCCTGTAGTTGTGTGTTGTTATCATGGTATTTCTAGTCAACAAGCTGCACAGTTTCTGATTAGCCAAGACTTCTCAGATGTTTATTCACTTGATGGTGGTTTTACTGATTGGCAGTTGCGTTTTCCTGCTGATATAGAACACTAAACGGCTGGATATAATGTCGGAATTTAATTCAATTGATGATTTAATCCCGTTAGTTAGCGTATCTCAACATAACATTGCTTTACTTTTTGCCAATTATTTAACCAGTGTAAATATTCATGCGAAAGTAGAGCAAGAAGGCGGTGAATACATTATTCTCTGCCAAACGAGTAAACTTGATCACGCGAAAGATATTTTTGCTGAATTTATTGCTGATCCCTACCAAGAAAAATATCAGCAAGCTGCGTGGAATAGTGGTGAAATTGCTGATGTTAATGACAACTCTCCTTCTTTAATCGTGAGTTTTAAACAACAATTTTTTGCTCATGCCGGTTGGGTAACATTAACGGTATTTGCATTATGCTGGTTAGTTTTTATTGCTAGTTTATTCGGGATTTCATCAACTACTTTTAAATTTTATTCTAATTTAAGCTGGGAAAGTTTTATTGATTCACCAATGCGTATCTTAGGTCCCGCATTTTTTCACTACTCATGGTTACATATTGTTTTTAATACGATGTGGTGGTGGCAATTAGGCGGAAGTGTTGAACGTATTCTTGGTAAAGGCGCGTTAATTAATTTATTTTTGGTCACCGCGCTTTTTTCTAACCTTGGTCAATTTATAGTAACAGGGCCTAACTTTGGCGGTTTGTCGGGTGTTGTTTATGGTTTAGTGGGTTATGTTTGGTGGTACGGTTGGCTGGCACCAGAAAAAGGTTTAATGATCTCGAAACCGATTATTGGCTTTTTATTATTCTGGCTTGTTCTCGGATATGTTGATGTATTACCCGTTAATATGGCAAACACGGCGCATTTGTTAGGTTTAGTGAGTGGTTGTTTGTTAGCGGCAGTAAATATTTTGTTGATGAAACGACGTTAGTTTATCTATTAAGATTTGTAGGTCGAATATTACCTCGACCTACAGGTTATATTGGTTTGCTTGTTAATTGTCTAACCACTGGGTAAAGAGTAATTTTTTAATTAACGGTTGTCCTGTTTCTTTGGTTAAAAGATTTTTAACTTTTATTTCACATAAGCGCTGAATTTCTTGGCGGCCATTGATAGATCTTACTTTCGCTTCAGGCTGTTGACCAATAATAGTAATAATCGCATCGCGTAACAATGGTGCGTGATGCTCAACTGTTTCATAATTTGAAGAGTCTTCAATCATCAATTCTACGGTTATACGAACGTATCCTAGCTTCTTTTTTACCGCAACATAGTTGGTAATAATTGAAGGTTCAAAGCCGAAGTAAGCATAATCTGCAGCTTTCACTGAAGATAAAGACAAAGCGAATGACAATAATGTGATTAATATTAATATGTTTTTTTTCATTTTACTGCTCTATTTAACGGGAGAATCGAAAAGGCTATCGACTATATTACAATGAATCTTTAATTTTTATTAGCAAATTTATCCGCTATATTTTTTTTTACACGTAAATCAATTATAGACCCTTAGTGATAAAACACTTATTGAACCTTTTAGCCTCCTAAATTACCAGCGGCATAAACAAAATAATACTGATATGATGTGCAGGTTATTGTTTAATAAAAATAGTTATTAATTAGTTGTTATGAACCAACCACATCCTTTATTTCCCATTACGATTGATACCTTATGGCAGTCTCCTGTAGGCATATCTCTCAATGACAATTTATTGAGTTGGTTACTTGATCCAAGTTCATTAACGACTCGATTAAGCCAGCGTTGTGAACACTTTAGGGTTGAAGTACTCGGTCAAGAAATTCAGTTATGCTCAATAAAAGAGTCAACAAGCGATATTCTCCCTTCAGAACAAGTCTTAGTGCGTGAAGTGCTATTGTATTGCGATGATGTGCCACAAGTCTTTGCACGTAGTTTATTACCTTTAAAAAGCTTAACAGGTGAAGAACAACAATTGGCACACCTTGGCAATCAGTCATTAGGCCAAGTGTTATTTAGCAACAAAGACTTATACCGAAAATCTATCGAAATATCTGCTTTCTCATCAAGTAGTGAAGTGTCTAAATTAGCGCGTCAACTTGAATTACCCGCTCAAACTGAGCTATGGGGTCGACGTTCAACTTTTATGCTACATGATAAACCTTTGATGGTTGCTGAAGTTTTTTTGCCAAACGCTTTCGCTTATCAATTATCTCATTTACAAAATTCACAGGAATAATTATGACAAGCACTGTTGCAGATAAATGGCAGGGTATTGTACAAATTACGCGAGCCGACAAACCTATCGGCACCTATTTATTGTTATGGCCAACTTATTGGGCATTATGGATTGCGGGTGATGGCTTTCCAATTCTCCATTGGTTGGTTGTATTCACTTTAGGCGTTTTTGTCATGCGAAGTGCAGGTTGCGTTATTAATGATTGGGCTGACCGCAAAGTCGATGGGCAAGTAAAACGTACTGAGAATAGGCCATTAGTTACAGGACTATTAACGCCTAACGATGCGCTTTCACTCTTTGGCTTACTTCTTGGTATTGCCCTTGGTTTGGTTTTAACCTTGAGTTGGTTCACCATTCAGCTTTCCGTTGTCGCTGTTTTATTGGCAGCAAGTTACCCGTTTATGAAGCGCTACACGCAATTACCTCAGGTGGTGCTTGGTGCTGCTTTTAGTTGGGGGATGATCATGGCCTTTGCTGAAGGTATGGGTGAAATACCGCCCGTTGCATGGCTACTTTTTAGCGCTAATCTTTTATGGACGGTGGCTTACGATACAATGTACGCCATGGTAGACCGAAATGATGATTTGAAAATAGGCGTTAAATCAACCGCCATCTTATTTGGCCATAATGATAAACGCATTATCCTATTCTTGCAGTTGGCCACTTTAGGGTTATTGATAAGTGTGGGTGAGATACTTGCTTTTGGCTGGCCTTATCAGTTAAGTCTTGTTGTAGCAGCAGGGTTCTTTTGTTATCAACAAATTTTAATTGTAAATAGAGAACGTGAAAAGTGCTTCGAAGCTTTTTTGAATAATCACTTCGTTGGTTTGATCGTTTTTATTGGTATTGCTGTGGAATACCTATAGAAAGCCTTAAGAAAAATGAGTTGTGTGTATATTGTCATCTTGAAGCTTATTCAAGATGACAACATAGTCAGCCTAATCCTTTAAATAATTAAACTGCAGAGAATAATTTTTTATCGAATAATACTTTGTAAAACTTCAATATCTACCAACTGAGTTACAGACGACTTCAGTAACCCTAATGTACTACTATCAACGAGCTTGCCTTCTTCATCTTTATTTATATAACTCTGTTCAATCATTGAATTGATTAACGTTCCTTGGGCTTTTTTATCAACAAACTCAGGGGCATTAATACCATTCAATACAGATAAACGCTGGGCAATAGCGACGACTTTGTCTTCAAGGTCATTTTTATTGATGGGAGAAAAACGATTGATCAATGAACATATAATGGTAAAACGTTGAACGGTTTCATTGACACATTCGCCGAGTAATCGAATATTGCTATTAAGCGGGCCATCGCTGACGACACTGAAAAACCCCGCTTTACTTTGTGTAATAAGGCCTTCGTTCATTAAATGTTCGATGACTTGTTCAGTTTGTTGGTTTACTTCATTTTCGTTTTGCCAGAGAAATAAATCAGTTTTTACTAAGCTCATTATGCGCTGAATTTGTTCTAATAATGTCTCTAGATTAATTTTGTTATGGCGGTCTAATAAACGACAAATAAGAGCAGGTAAAATATAACTATGTAAAATGTTATTGCGGTAATAGCGCATTTCTAATGTTGCCTTTTCAGACAATGAAATAATATCACCATAACTATCGCGGTTAACGGTAACTTTATTTAAAGAAATAACATCATCAAGAAGTTGCTGACCGTCTTCACATGGGATGGTGAGTTGTTTACTGTAAGGCGCATTGCGCTGAATATTCAAAAAGAAATCAAGTTGGTTGATTAATTCAGTTTTAGCGAGCGCTTTATTTTTACAAGCATGAAGAATTAACGCAACTAAAGCGGTGCCGTTAATGGCTGCACTTTGATTGATATGTGTCATCACTTGGTCAGCTAATACATTAACGCTTGGGGTTAACCACGTTGGCTTTTGCGGATCAATGGGGTCAATATCTTTTTTCCAATCAGGAACCTGCTTATTCAAGAATTGATTAATATTAATGGGCTCACCAAAATTTACGTAACCTTTGCCGTAGTTTCGTAAATTTCTAATCGCTTTAATTACGCCAAATATAGATTCGTTTTTCTTTTTACTACCACTTAATTCTTTGTGATAAGTGCCGACTTCCATGACGTGTTCGTAACCTAAATAAACGGGTACCAGTGTTAATGGACGGTCAATGCCTCGAAGTAAGCTTTGTATTGTCATGGCTAACATGCCAGTTTTAGGTGGCAATAAACGGCCAGTTCTACTTCTTCCACCTTCAGAATAATACTTTACCGAATAACCTCGTTCGAATAATAAGCCTAAATATTCTCTAAAAATGGTGGAATATAAGCGATTCCCCTTGAAGCTACGGCGGATGAAAAAAGCGCCCGCTTTACGAAATATCGCCCCTGCAGGCCAAAAACTTAAATTAATACCTGCAGCTATTCTAGGTGTAACTAAACCTTCTTGGAAAATAACATAAGTAAGTAGTAGGTAGTCCATATGGCTGCGATGACAAGGTACATAAATAATTTCATGACCTTCTTGAGCAAGATCACGTAATACTTTCGCATTGTTTATGTTGATACCGCTATATAGACGATTCCAAAGCCAATTCAAGATACGTGCACCTAAGCGCACCATTGAATCACGATAATCTCCGGCGATTTCATCCATGATGGCAAGTGCTTGTCTTTTTACTTCATATTCACTGATGGATTTACTTTTTGCTTCGTCGCTGATTAAGCGTTTTATTGAAGGATTGCTCATTAGTGAGGCAAACATTTGTTGGCGATGCATTAGCCTAGGGCCCGTTGCTGCAATAGTTTGTCTGTAAAAATGGAAGCGAGCAATACGCATTAGTTTTTGGGCGCTTGCTTGTGTTGTTCCATGCTTATCTGCCATTAAACGAAAAGAAATCGCTTCACTAAAACGTACAATGGAGTTTCGCCCTAAGAATAAAACAATGAAGAATTTACGTAACCAAGACGGGGATTCTTGATCCGCTAACACGGTACCAATACTTGCATTATTGTGCTCTTTTGTTGGCGTTCGCCCCCAAATAACATGAGCAGGAATTAACTGTGCATCTAATGATTCATCTATGCTGTGTTGTTTTAATAACTCAAAGCCCTGGGTTATTGCTTCGGTGTTACTTGCTTTTCGCCAGCGGAATAAAGGGGTCGGTTTTTCCAAAAATAATAAGCGAGAAAAACTTTTTCCGTTAATCGTAACAGGCGTTAGAGGGTCTGGAAGCGTTAAGGTTTTACATGCTTTACGTAATGCTAAAAGATCGCTGGCAGATTGATGACGGATAACATAAAACTGTGGCTGTTCAGGTTTCACTTCTTCTGACTCTAAATAATTGTCAGGTACAATTTTACTGCGAACAAGAAGTTTTATTGGAAAACGTAATAGGAAATAGAATAATGAACGTATGGCTGGCATCGTGTTTTTTCTCTGAAACTGCATATTGAGGTATGATGGTTAAAGTCATGTTTTTAATCTTAACTTTATTGTAGCATGTTGCATCTGGTTTGTCGTAATGACAGCCATAACGGACATATTTCATTCCTTATCGAGTAGCATAATGACAACAAAACTGAAAAAAATCGCTATTTTTGTCGACGTACAAAATATTTATTATACGACGCGTGATAGCTTTCAAAGGCAGTTTAACTATCGTAAGTTTTGGCAACAAATTAATGAACAAGGCGATATTATGATCGCTAATGCATATGCTATTCAACGAAGTGATGATGCTCAGCATAAATTTCAGAAAGCATTAAAACATATAGGGTTTGATGTGAAATTGAAGCCTTTTATCCAACGTCGAGATGGTTCGGCAAAAGGTGATTGGGATGTAGGTATCACGATTGATGTTATGGAAAGTGCACCTCATGTTGATACGGTAATATTATTATCTGGCGATGGTGATTTTGATTTGTTACTCAAAAAAGTTAAAGAGTGTTATGGTGTCAAAACGCATGTTTATGGTGTGTCTGCATTGACAGCTAATTCGCTAATTAATGCAGCGGATGATTATTTTCCTATTGATGATTGGTTATTATTATAAATGAAAATCAACATATCTTAATGACCACTTAACGATCAGTTCGTTATAAATTTTCCATTATCTGCGAATGTCATAGCCCAGTGCTTTTTGTAAACTTCCTCAAGATACACCTTCTACATTAATAAAAATTCAATGTTTGGCTATTTTATAGTAGCGCTTTGAGCAATACTCGTTCAATAAATTAATTTATGGGACTAAACTGCATCAGACTGATTTTATTAATAATAATTTTATTCAGCTATGTACACACTAGATAAAATAAAAGTATTTTATCTAGTGTGTAATAAATCTGTACGTCAGGCCACTAACTAAGTACAACCAATCAACAGAGACCAGAGGTTACATGGGAAGCGATTTTTATCAGCTATATATACTACCTTATGCGGGAATCATTATTAAAATTTGCCGAGCTTACACGAATAGCCAGGAAGATTTTGAAGATTACTATCAAGAGGTTTGTTTACAAGTTTGGCGAAGCAAAGACAATTTCAATCAAGAAAGTGAATGGTCAACGTGGATATATCGTATTTCGCTCAACGTGTGTTTAACTTATTTGAAGCGACGAAAAAGTGGCGATAAAGAGATTGTTTCAGACACCTTACCTGAAGAAGCGATAGATGATAGTAAAGCATTTGCCAGTGATGAAATTAATGAATTATACAATGCCATTAAACATCTATCAGAAACCGATAGGGCCATAATTTTACTTTATCTCGAAGAAAAAACGTATGAAGAAATAGCCGAAATTATTGGCAGTAATACGAATAATATTGGAGTTCGTATAAAGCGGATAAAAGACAGGCTCAATAAAATTATTAAGCGAGAGGATTAACACATGACAAAATCAATAGAAGCAATGTGGAAAGAAGGCTTTGTTAACGAAGCGAAATTAACAGCTCCCGAAATTAATGACTTATATAACCGTGAATCAGAAAACATGGTTGATAAACTACTAAAGATGTTCGATCTCAATATCAAAGCGATCATTTGGGGCTGTGTGATTATGCTAGTGATGATGAGCCTTATTGGAGCACCGTTTTTAGGTTTATATATATGCTGCTTAATATCACCACTGATTATCATTTCCAAAAAAGAGCTTAAAAAAACAGTTAATTTGTCTAAAGGGCAAAGTAGTTATGATTACCTAGTGAGTTTTAATAATTGGCTGCAAAGTTCAATTGATACGTATTCTGGTTATTACAAAATATTTTATCCTTTGTTTTTTCTTGGTATGGCTGTTCAAGCGATTGTTAGTAAAGCAGGAGGAAAGGTTATAGCGCTGCTCGTTGAAAAGATACCAACTGATATCATACTATTCGGCTTGCCTTATTATTTGATAGTAACTATTGCTATCGCAACACTGTTGTTTGCGCGTTACGCTGAGGCAATTTATCATTGGGATTTGAACATTATTTACGGTCGCCAGTTTAAAAAGTTAGATGAACTCATTGCTGATATGGAAGAATTAAGAAAGTAATATTAGCCGGATTCTTTTGGAAGTCGCTTGCGCCTTATTTTATTTTTGGCGTTAGCGATCATGAAAAGTTAACCAATATTAGCAGGGGTATAAATTTACATTTATCCATAAAGGTGTGAGATAGTGTCTTCATTATAAAAAAGAGAATGAATACATGATGAAATTTTTTACTTTACTGATGGTTTCTCTATTCGTATCAGCCTGTAGCCAACAAGAAGTTTATAACTCAACAGCAGTTAACAAAGTTAACCACAGTAAATCGCCGATAGAAGCCGCAGCATTGTCATATGATGCCAAGTTAAATGTTGTCGTTAATACTGGGAGTGTTTGTCTTTGGCAAAATAAACAACCAGCGAATACGCCGAGGTGTTTGTCAGCTGTTCACGCAAAGCATATCAAAATAGCTCACATCAGTAAAAATAATCAATTTTTATACCTTTCTAATAGAGTATCTGTAAAAAAGTATTCAATTAATAACTTGCAGGTTATTGGTGAGTGGCAGGTTGCGGATAATATTATTAATGATATTTCGGCTTCAAATAATGGCCGAACACTTCTTTTAGGGTTTCGAAGTGGGAAAGCCAGTATTATTGATACCCAAACAAATAAAGTGACAACCTATCAAAAACATCGATTAGATATAAATGCGGTGAGTTTGTCTGAAAATGGCCAAGTTGCTTTTACGGGCTCAAGTGATAAAAAAGCCCAGTTATGGAATACTTCAAACGGCGAAACGGTATATGAATTTGGCCATGCTAGCCGAGTGAATCATGTAGATATAAGTGCAGATGGTTTAGTTGGCTTTAGTATTGATGCTGTTAAGGACCGGAAGTTTTGGGATTTAAAAACCGGCAAACTCATTGCAGACTTAGATACTTATTTGAAGTTTTTGGAGATTAATGATTCTGTATTCTCGGATGACAAAAGTGTGTTTTTAACCGGTTCTCCCAGACGCGTTTTGCAATTATGGCGAGTTGCCGATGGCGCATTGATCGGCCAGTGGGAATCAACCGCTGAATACGGTAGAGCATCAGTATTAAGTGTTGCAATGAATGAAGCCAAGAATAAATCAATGGCAAAAGCGAAGAGCGTTAAGTCTATTGTTGCTACTAATAGCGATGGCGTTATAGAACAGTGGGAATTTCCTGTTTATCAATAAGCTGAATGCTTATTTAACGTAGAATTACTTTGTCGGCTTAAGTGAATGATTACACGTTAATGCGGGTAGTTCGTTTTATTTCTTGAAGGTGATTATATAGATGCATCACATGCGCAGCTTCGTATTCATCTTTGGTTAGTGCACCATAAGCAAAGTGCGGTGCTAGCGTACCTTGATAGTTATTAAAATCAACCAAGGATTTCTTTAAACGATTTAGCGCTATTATTGCATCTACTTTTTTATTCAGTTTTGGTGCACCTGGAATAGGCTCATTTAACGCATGAGTCATCTTGCCTTTAGACGAAAATGCTGAGAATGCTAGTTTACCAATAGTGCTCTTAAAAAGGTTCGATTTATGTTCTGGAAATTGAGACATAGAATATTCGACACTTTGTGCGCAATGGGTAAATATTTGAGCAGGATCCCATTCACCTAAATTATCAATATTTTTATGAAATAAGGCATCTATACTTCTTAACGCGACGTCTATTGTAAGACTATCTTTATCGTATTCATCAATGATTAAAAATGTGCCAGCACCTAAACCTATAATAGCTGCTCCACTTGCCAGTGAAGCTTTAAAAAACTGTCTACGTTTCATGCTATCTCCTTCAAAATTTAGGTTGTTTAGATTATATCAACGAAATTAATGAATATTAGAATCGGTAACTAACACCGGTATTAACACCTCTGATATCAATGTGTTTTCCCAAGTTCAATACTTCGTAACCGGCTTTCATGCCTATTCCGTTATCAAATTCAAACATCCAACCAAAAGAGAAACCCACATCACTACCATCTTGATTAAATACAACTTCATTATCGTCAATTATATCGTAATCATATTGAAGCGCACTCACTTTTAAATATAAAGAATTGCGTTTAGAAATAGGAAAGTTAACTGTGGCGGAAATCATCATTGCACTATAATCAATTTTAGAGTCAGTTAATAAATCGAATATTACTCCATCGGCTTTACTGCTATCTCCTTTTAAATAGCCAACACCAATTGAAATATGTTCTGCTATTTTGTATTCATACGAATAAGCATAGTGCGATGTAAATAGATCATTTAAATCAGATGTCTCTTCAGCAGAAGCGTTATCAATATCTGAATAGCTATATTCAAGACCTACTTTATGAGGGCTTTCGTTAGCAAGCGTTAATGTACTAATAAAAAAGCTTAAAATAAGTATGCGTAACATATTGTATCCCTACAAATTAAGTTAATTGACAATTCGGGCACATAATAACGCAGCCTTTGTTAATGTAAAGTTTAAACTGTAAGGATAATGTAACAATTCTCGTGTGTATATTATTCCATGCCCATATATTTTGGATGCGCTTGGATCCGGTTAAGCCATTTTTGAATCGCAGGATATTCTAATAGGTTAAAACCACCTTCATGAGCGACATGGGTATACCCATATAGAGAAACATCGGCAGTCGTTAACTCGTTACCAACAAGATAAGGTGTTTCTTGTAATTGTGTTTCCATCACTTGAAGTGCTTTATGGCCACCTTTTTGTTTTGATTCATAATCAGCTCTGCGATCATCGGGTAACCCAAGATACTTAGCGATATAGCGTGCTACAGCAATAAAAGGTTCATGACTATATTGCTCAAAAAATTGCCACTGCTGAATTTTTGCATTAATAAAACGATCATTTGGAAGCAGTGTGGTATTAGAAGCTAGGTAATTTAGAATGGCATTAGATTCTGACAAAAATCGCCCATCATCCAGTTCGAGTAAAGGAATTTTACCATTTTTATTCTTTTTCAAAAAATCTTCGGTGAGTGTTTCTTTGGCAAGAATATCCATATGAATCCACTCATGCTCAATCGATAAAAGTGAGGTGAGAAGCTTTATTTTATAGCAATTTCCAGACTGAATATCTGCGTAGATTTTCACAGCGATCTCCTAGTTATGTAATGTCTGATTTATATTGAGTATGATTAAAGCGATTTAATCATATGAATAGTCTCATCTTCAAACCCTTGTTTTTGATAGAAATTGTGTGCTCCTTTATTTTGAGCGAAAACTTCTAAATGTAATAAACGATAACCTAACTCTTTAGCCCATATTTCTACTGAATTAACTAATTTTTTCCCAATACCCAGTCCTTGTGCTTCAGAGCATACAGCCAATAGTGGCACCGTTGCGCATGTTTCACCCGAAATACTGTCTATGTGTGAACGAGCATGAATAAAGCCTAGAGGAACTGAGTCTTTTTCTGCGATGAGCGTTGTGTGAGGGACTGTCGTTTGAATGAGCATGTCAGAAATATAGTCATCCTGCATTTTTTGTATAACGTCATCAGAATGCCATTCTAGTCCTGCTACTTCAGCAAGTCGTGGCGATAATTTGAAAATGAAAGGTCGATCACTTTCAATTGCAGGTCTAATAATTATATTTTTTTTCATATTGTACTTATGGGTCTGTTGACCTTTCGTGGTTAAGTTTTGTTCGAGATAAAAGCGATTTAATCGCGGCGAGTAGTGTGTAGCCTAGTCATTCTAAGCAAATACTACTCAACAAAGAATAAAACGCTTTTAGCCGAATCCTTCGGACAGCGTTTGTTGGTCATTTTTACGGCGTTATCGCCTTTTTATGTGGAATAACCACATGACAAAGGCTCTACCTTGTATAAATACCCAACAAAAAGCTGCAAAAACAATCTCGAAAGATCAACAGACCCATGTGTTTTATTGTTCAATCTTAAATACTTTACGGATGAAAAATGAGACAGATAATGAAATTAACATGCCCATAAAAAAATATAATGCGATTATATAATTTCCTAGCGCTGATACTTTTACATCGCCATTTTCTAATAAGCATTCACCTTTGTTGTAATTGAAACTACCTTTGCTCTCTATGCATTTTTCTACCAGTAATAAATCATTGACGAACCAAATAGCGATAAAACTAACAATTACGCCAATAAAAAGGGGGATGGAATTTTTCTTCATATGTGCCTACAAAACAGTCGCGATTATAGATGTTTTTCAGTGAAAATAGCGCTATAAATGTTTATTTACTTGGCATTAATATCCCATAATTTCAATGTTTGATAAACAACGAATGTTACTTTTCGTTATAACTTTTGTCTGACTTGGCATTCTTAATAATATGATAAAAATAATTTATTATAATATTTACTAAAATAATTTAACCCCTTTCCTTTTTTACAAACGTTTTATAGATACAAGCAATTATCTTATCGCTTGTATTCGTTTTGTGTTTATTAAATAAAGGAATAAATATGGCTAAATTATTATCTTATATCAGCTTGTCAGTGATCATTACTTTTGGGTTGTTTGCATTTATGGCGTCTTTAATTAGTAGCGACAGTGTTAATGTTGCCACCCCGATGCCACCCGTTGTTATTGAAGTTGCTCAAGTGCCAGAAGACTCAAAAATCCAAGTTATTGAAAAAGTAAAACTTGATCCACCTCCAGCACCTGAACCTATGCCAAAGAGTGATGTTACGCCTGTTGTTGCAAATGACGCCATCGCTTTAACTTATCAGTCAGTGCCCATTTCATTAACAGGAAAAGGTACCACGTTTAAACAATACGAAGGCATGAATAACAACGAAGCCAGACCTATAGTGCGTGTTAATCCGAAATACCCAATGGACGCTATGAGAGAAGGAACAGAAGGTTGGGTGAAATTAGCTTTTGATATTAATAAAGTAGGAAAGGTGGTTAATATTTCGGTAATTGACTCTCAACCTAAGCGTATTTTTGATAAAGCGGCGAGACAAGCTTTAAGAAAATGGAAATATCAGGCAAAATCAGTTGATGGACAAGCGGTATATCAAAAATCACGTACCGTACAATTAGATTTTTCTATGGAACAACAAAGTTAGGATGTGTCTTTGAAGTTACCCTCAATGATAAAGGGCTGGTTTAATCCAAATATCAGCCCTGAAATCTTATTAACGCGATATATTGCTACCAGCAAAGATAAATATTTTATCTTGCTGGTAGAGCAATTTAATCAGCCGATTTATCACTATTTGTTGAGTCAATCAGACAAAGAAATGGCTGAAGATATTATTCAATCAATGTGGTTAAAAGTCATCAAAATTAAAGAAACACATCAAGCACATAATAATGTGAAAAGTTGGTTGTTTACTATCGCTAGAAATACCTTAATAGATGAGTTGAGAAGACAAAATCGTTGGCAAACTCAACCATTGAATGAAGCTGACACTTCGTTAGAATTGTCAGTAATATCTCAAACGGTTAACTATACTTTAGAGCAAGAATCAGAGAATAAAGATCGGTTAGCCACTTTTAATCAAGCCATTACCTTATTGCCTTTTCATCAGCGTGAAGCTTTTATTTTTCAACAAGAGGGTTTTTCAGTGTTACAAATTGCTGAATTAACTGATGAAAGCTTTGAGACGATTAAAAGCCGTTTACGTTATGCCAGAGCACAGATTAAAAATTTCTTGGAAAAAACATCATGAAACACGAAGATAGCGATAAAGAAATTGCTTCACTTTATCAACAGAGAAAGCAGCAAATAGAAGTACCTGAAATCAATTTGTCGTTACTACAAAAAAAGAAGAAGCCTTTATATACTATCGTGCAATTACTGGCGATATTATTTTTTGGCAGTGTTGCGTCATTTGGCATTCTAGCGGTGATCAGCCATTTCTCTACACAAGTTCCAATAGCACCTAAAACGTTATTGCCAACTAAGTTGAGTATTGTTGAACTTGATAAGGAAGAGGTAACACCCGTTGATGAAGTGATCGCTATTGTTATACCGCCATTAGTACCGAAAAAACCTTATGTTGCCCCTGTTTATTCTAAGAATACACAAGTTCATGGAGTGACTGATTTACCTAATGCATTACCGTTTGCTTTATCTGTAGATGTGATAACCGTTTCAATCAACCCTAAATTAACACAGCCGGTATTATCTTTGGTTCCCATTTATCAGGAGCAACCCAAATATTCAACTAAAGCGATTAGAGCTAGGCAATCAGGAACGGTTAAGCTGGCTTATATGATTGCACCTGAAGGTAATGTATCTACCATTACCACGGTGGAATCTACTGCAAATAGAGAGTTGAATTTTGCGGCTAAAAAAGCGTTGTCACGATGGCGTTATAGAGCGGGAGAATACAGCAAAGAGGGCTATGAAATTATTTTTGATTTTACGTTGGAAAATTAATAATAAAAAATATAAATTAATGTGAACTTATTGGCTCACTTATACTCTTACTATACGAGAGTTTATTTCCCTTAGTGTTTCATGTTTTTATAAAGCGTTTCTTGATTTCAAGAAACGCCTTTTTTTTGCTTTTTTTTTAGCATTGTCGTTAATATTATTTCATTTGTTTACTCCACCTATATTCAGGTTAATGCCAACGTCCGAGTCATTGAAATTAAAAGTCAGTGAAAGTTTAGGTGTTACATTATTTATGAAAACACATGGGTTGGCAGGCGGTAGTAACCATAGTCGATAGTGCGTTATATCAAATCAAGAATAATGGCTTCAATCAGGTATATGGTTTGTGATTTATTTCTCCACGATAAAGCGTTATAATTTATGAGTGAAGTTTATAACAATTACAATGTTTTATAGGTAACGGTAGTCGTTATGGATTAATAGATGATAAATATGGAGACGTTTAAATGTATTTAGGGAAGTGCTTGTGTGGAACAGTAAGTCTTAGAATTACTGGTGAAATTAGCGATATTATTCATTGTCACTGTTCATTATGTCGAAAGAACAGTGGCACGGCATATGCCACCAATGGTTTTATTAATACGGCTGACTTTGTGATTACTTCAGGCGATGATAGCTTAACGACTTTTGCATTTAAACCAGGAAGAAATCGACATTTTTGTACGCAATGTGGTTCACCTGTTTATAGCTCAAATGACCAAGACCCAACAAGACTCAGAATTCGCCTAGGAATACTAGAGTCTGATATTTTAGAAAGACCTATCTCACATAACTTTGTTACTTCAAAAGCAAACTGGGAAGAACTGGACGAAAAACTTCCAAGATACGATGCTTTTGAGCCAAGCCGAAAATAAATACAGTTTGACAAGTTACAAAGGTGTTTTACAAGTAAACGATATATATCGCAAAACACCTAAGCGTTATTATCTATTTAATAACAAAAATTATTCCACTAAATGGCTATCTAACCAATTCACCATATAACTGGCTAGTTGTGTATCACTATCAAGCAAAGGATAGCCATGTGCAGATCCTTTATAAGCGATAAATTTACTACTGATATGCGTAGCAGCCATAAATAATTTATGCGCACTCTTGTAAGTACCCGTATCTTCTTCAGAGGAAATGATCAGCGTAGGTTTGTCAGCTAGAATTTTTTTATAACGAGTAATGTTTTCATCACGCTGGCCTGATGAGAAAAAACCAATAACATTGACAGAATTATTCTCTGCTAGCGTAATAGCTTGAGAGCCACCGCAACTTGCGCCAACTACGCCAACTATTCCTTTAGCAGACATTTTACTTTTTAAATGGTCATAAGCTCGCAGCACATCGCTAGGCCAATACTTAGACATTTTTTGCCAAGCGGCACTTCGTTCCTCTCTCGGTAATGTTTGAACATTTTTTGCACTAAATTCATCGTTTACACTTCCACCAAAACCACGAAAATCTAGACTCAATGCATGAATACCTTTGTCTGACAATTGCTGTCCGATGTCGTTATACATAGTTCTGTTGTAATTACATTGGTGTAATGACAATACCGCACGATCACTTTTTTGATTACTTTGGTAAAAGCTCGCTTTTAAGGCAAAGCCTGCGTCTGTCGTTAAAGTAAGATTAGTTGCCTGACTTGATGCGGTAAATGTGAATAGTGCGGCAGATAATATCTTTATAAATGCATTCATGAATTTTCCTTATATTTTGGTTACTTTATCAATAACTCGTTTATATAAACTAACGAATGAACAGTTTTATTAAAACACTAAAGCGTTGAATTGAATGAATATCAGGCTTAACTACTTTATCAACACTCTTTGAAACATTAGCTAACAAAATTGGTAACTGAGTTATTTACTTGAGCCTCTTTAAGATGAAAAACTTCCTATTGTTAGGCGTTGGCTTTAATGATGATTAGTATTACTATGCGAACAACATTAAAAACCACTCAGTGCATAGTTATGGATATTGGCAGTCTTATTTTATTAATGTTTAGTGGACTTGGTGCATTAAACGGACTTTTTCTTTCTCTTTATTTTTTTACTGTTAAGCCCAAAGGGCTCTCTAATAAATTTTTAGCGGCGATGCTGTTCATGATCAGCATTCGTATCCTAAAATCAGTGCTGTATTATTTCAATGCTGAAATAGCTGAAACGATATTGTAAATTGGCTTGTCAGCATGTTTTCTAATTGGGCCTTTATTGTATTTATATTGTGTGAGCAAAGTTGGAAAGATAGAAAGCCAGTTGATTAAATGGCCGTTGCATCTTACAGGATTACTTACTTTAATTGCTGGCGTTGGTATAGCTTACCCCTATCAAAGCAATCCAGAGTTATGGGGTGGTACTTTGTATAAAGTGATCAATTTTATTTGGTTACTCTATCTTGTCATGTCAGCTTATGTGCTTTTTCCTACGGTTAAAAAGCTGAACTACAAACAGTTAAGTTTGACGGATGATAATACTTGGCTGATAAGCGTATTTGTTGGCAATGCCGTTATTTGGTTAGCCTACTTTACGGCTTCTTACACTTCTTACACTTCTTATATTGTCGGCGCGTTGTCGTTTTCATTTATCTTTTTGTTAGCGTTCTTGGTTTTTATAAAAGCACGAGAAAGTCAAAAAAAGGGGCATATAAAATATGAAAATAAAAAAATCATTGATACTGAAGCGGATAGTTTGATCACGAAATTAGCACACATTATGGAGGAAGAGGAACTCTACAAAAACGCTAATGTTACGATGCCACAGATAGCTAAAACCCTCGGTATATCCTCCTCATATTTATCACAGTTACTTAACGACAATTGTAATAAATCCTTTTCACTGTTTATGAATGAATACAGAATTGAAGCCGCCAAATTGTTACTTATTAATGAAAAAAAAATGAGCATGGATCTTATTGCTGAGCAATGTGGCTTTAATTCACAGTCGACATTTTATAATGCGTTTAAAAAACTCGTTGGTGCCACTCCAGCATTATTTAGAAAGGAAAATAAACCAATACGCTCTCCTGAATTATAATTCCGTAGTTCGAACTTATAATGTGCGGATGTAATTTATTACCTGAGAAATTAGAGTAACTCCAAATAAGTAATATAACTTTTGGAGAAACAATGAAAACTAATTTCATCAACACTATTATTTCAATCGCACTACTCGTATTAACTTTTGTTCTTACGAGCACCTCTGCCTATGGGCAATCGAATGAGTCGAAGATCCGTCAAACATTAACGAATTACATTCAAGGCACTTCTTACAATCGCCCTAAGCAAATCGAAAAAGCCTTTCATCAAGAGACAAGTTTATTATTAGAAAAGAAAAACAATCCTTTATGGCGTGTTCCTGTTAAGCAATATATCTCGTGGTTTGAAAATGGGAAAGTCGGAGAGTTTACAGGGCGTATCGGAGAAATTATGAATATTGATGTTGCAGGTAGTGTTGCAACCGCTAAAGTAGAAATAATTTTTCCTGTAAAAAAGCTACGTTATACAGATCTTTTTTTATTAAAAAAGCTTAACGGTAATTGGCAAATAATCAGTAAAACAGCAAACAGTGAAGAGACGATAAATCACGGGAAACGTATTTTATTTATTGTGTCGAATGCCCACTTTCATGGTGAACTCGACAAAGCAGCAGGGGCAAGTTTTTCTGAAATCGTAAATGCTTATCATGCTTTTAAGCAAGCGGGATATACCGTTGATTTTGTCAGCCCCGAAGGTGGTGCGATACCTCTTGCTTACATTAATACTTCAAATAAGCTCGATAAACAGTATTTATATAATCATGATTTTATGTATGCGCTTGAGCATACTCGAACGCCACAACAGATTATTCCAGAACATTATAAAGCGGTTCATTATATCGGTGGGAGAAGTGCGATGTACGGTGTGGCAGACAATAAAAAAATCCAAGCTATATCAATGGAAATTTATGAAAAATATCATGGAATTATTTCCTCTGTTTGTCATGGTACTGCGGGTATTGCGCACTTAAAGACGCGTGATGGTAAATACCTTGTGGCGGGAAAACGCATCAGTGGTTATCCTGATGCTTATGAAAACCAATCAGCTGCTTACTTTCAGCAATTTCCATTTAAGATTCAGGAAACCATTGAGCAAAGGGCAGGGGAATTTAAATACAGTGCTCGAAACCAAGCACATGTTGAAGTTGATGGGCGAGTTATCACCGGACAAAATTACTTATCATCAGCATTGGTTGCGGAAAAAATAATTGAGTTACTGAACGCAAAAGCAGAATAATAATGTTTACTTGATTTTTTTATGAATAGGCAAGTAAATATTGAATGTACTGCCTTTATCGACAATCGAATTGACATCAATACGCCCGTTATGATTATCAATAATCGATCTAACGATATGAAGCCCTAAACCTGTGCCTTTGCCGACAGGTTTAGTGGTGAAAAAAGGATCGAAGATGTGTTCTAAATGTTCCTGGGTTATCCCTGAACCATTATCTTCAAAAGTAATATTTATTTCGTCTTTATCAATAGACGAGTTTATTGAAATACGTCCGTTGTTTATAATGGCATGGGAAGCATTAACTAACATATTGATGAAGACTTGCAGTAATTTTTGTGGGAAGCCCATAACACTAGCATTAGCATTTAGAGACTTAACGATGTTGACTTTATATTTCAGTTCATTAGCAACCAGAGTCAAGCTTTTCTCTATCAGTTTATCAATACATATTAGCTCAGGTTCTATCTTGTCAGTATGAGCGTAACTCCCCAAATCTTTGACTATATTGCTTATTCTCATAGTGCCTTCTAATGACGACGCGATTAATGGCTCTATATCATTAATAATATAATCTAAATTTTCTTCTTGATAGAGGGCTTTAGCCAACTCTTGTTGTTCTGCGGTATTGACGATAACGATATAAGAAATTAAGGACTTAATATAGTCTGTGAGAATATCAAGATTACTGTGAATATAGCCTAGAGGGTTGTTAATTTCGTGAGCAATACCTGCTGATAATTGGCCTATTGACGCGAGCTTTTCAGCATTAATAAGTTGTTGATTTAATGATGATAAGGCTTTTTGACTGTGCTTTCTCTCATTAATATCAGTAATCGTCAACAGATAACTAACCGATTCTTTTATAGCAATTTTTCGTCCTGAAAATTCTATATATGGGTTCTTAAAGTTAGGCGCAAGTAATGACTCTTCCAAGTTTTTTAATACGGCTTCCGTGTCAAAATCACCCTTTAAAGTAGCAAGTGCAGGTATAAAAACAGCAATATTTTTACTAATAATTTCATCTTTGTGTTTTGAAAATAACTTACTCGCTTCCGGAGTACACTCTTGTATTATTCCTTGATCATTCAATAGTAATAATGAGCAAGGAATAGTATTCATAATCGTTTTGATCTGTTTGTTAATTTTGATGACATTAAGGCGCTCTTTTTCTGCTTTTTGTTTTTCTATGGTTATACGCTGAGTAAAAGATTGTATGGCAGAGGATAAAGCAATAATTTCGGCAGGTGCATTTTTTTGTCTAAATTCAACTCCCTTTACTTCGTTGTTAGAATGCTGCGCGACTGCGGTTATGTTTTCAATAGGCTTAACAATGTATTTACTGAACCATGTAATAATAAATAATATCAAAACAAGGTACAGGGAAATTGTTATCCAGGTAATGCTTTTTAAGTGACTGTTGGCCATTACTAAATCTTGAGATAAGAAAGTATTCTTTTGTAATGTTTGTGATAATAACTTTTCTAACGTGGCGACATAATCAGTCGTTAAACGATCAGATTCAGTGATCGTGGTTTGCCAAGCTTGGTTATCTAACATCGATAATTGAGAAAAAGAACCTATAATATCTTTGTTGTTCTTGATCGTACTAATCAGTTTTTCTATTAATTCAGTGGTAATTTTATTTTTATTTTCAATATTTAACAGTGTTTGCAAGAGTTGGTCTGATTGTGCGCTAATGCCATTTGCTAAATAAGTTTGTTTACCTGAAAAAAGTAGATCTTGCGTCGTTAACCAAACCTGAGACATGGTGGAAAGATGTTTAACTGTTTGTACTAATAAACGAGATTCAAAATGGGCACGTGATATACCTTCTACTTTTTGATATTGGCTCCAAAGCGTCGCGAAAATAATCATTCCCGAGAAAAGCGTTGAAACGGCTAATAACTGATTATAATTAGAAATTTTCATTATTTAACAACCATTTTAAAAGAGAACTTAATAGATAAACATTACGGATTAAATTTCTTCAATTCTTCTCCCCACAATAGATCTGTGATTAAAAGAGTTTTTAGTGCGCACCTAAGCACCACACTCGCCAATTCAGGTGCACCTTTAGCTCTATCGAGTAGTATTTTATTAGCGGTTTTTCCGTCACTACTTAGCAGCGTTTTGAGTTCTTCATAACTTTTTCCAATAAACACATTTCTAAAATCTTCATTATCAAGGATCTTCTTTTTAGGACTACGACAGCGTTGGAAGGTGAAGTCTTTTATTTTTAAATCTTTGTCTAACGCCCATATTATTTCAACTAGTCCCCATTTACTTTGCTCTGATCTTACATGTACATAACCTAATGCTTGAGTATTTTTCATAGCAACATATAAGGTGTGTCGACCTAATTCACTAAAGTGAAGGTCGTTACTCGGTAGGGCTAGTTTTACTAGATTTCGAGTACTACTATCGACTGTTTTTACTATGGAACGTTGATTTGTTTTTTGGGGGTACAGTTGTTGTATTTGAGCAACAGGATCGCGTAAGGAACAGTATGCATCAGCGTGCGAGTATTGAAGTGAAAATAGGAGAAGTGTTAATATTATGATTATTTTCATATTAGTACCTATACCTTAATTGAAGCCTAATGAGATTTTGTTTCTTACCTGACTCAGGTGTATTGAGTTGCTTACGGCTAGACAGGCTTAATTCGAATTCAGCATCAATTTGATAACGTACACCTAAATTAATTAATTGCTGATTTTTACTTTCGCCTTCGCGATCGGTAAAAATATATTGTCCATAGAATTTGAGTTGTTCATTAATCGATGTTTTGTTTAATTCTAAAAGACTATATTTCTCTTCTTGCCATTCTTTTTGAAACTTATCATCTTTACCAAACGCTATTTCGCCCAATAAACCCCATGTTTGCCAGTAATATTGCCAATCAATAGCAAACCTCTTTCTTTGAATATTATCTATTTTTGCATCTAAAAAAGATAAACCAATGATAAAGTCGAGGTGGCTAAGTGAACCAATGCGCCCAGAGAATACATAGGAGCTATTAATCGTTTTAGGTTCATTTTTACCTCCCATCGTATAGCTAAATTCGTATTGCACTTGAGACAGTACCTTATTAAAACCTACACCCCAATCGAGTTTGGTGCCTAATTTTTTTCCATGATAATAGTCAAGTAAACGGCCATTGGTATCTATGCTTGCTTCAAGTCCAAAGGGTAAAGTGAAATGTCCTACACGAATATTGGGCAGCCACTGAGGCCCCGCAGTATAATTTAGATGCGCCTCACGGATAACAAATTGTTTATCATCAGGAGAATTGAATAAAGAAGAATAAGGAGTTTGGTTTGATAGTTTAGTTAAATATAATTGACCGACTGCATAGCCAATATCGCCATTGGCAGAACTGAATACTTTATGGGTGTCTAGCCCTAAGGCATAAATACGGCTGGTATTATTTTCGGCTATATTGTTATTTAAGCGAGCACTGCCATCTAAACTCACCCTAAGGTTATCTGAAAAATCTGCATAGCTAGGCACAGAAAAAAAGATGAATATAGCGGAGACTATACGCATTATCTTTTTCTTAAATGCTTTAGATTTTCTCATTACTTAATAACCTGTTTGTTTAACGTAATGTGTATGGCACTCAATATGAATTGAGTGACTTGTCTATGGATTTGCAATTGACATACCAAAAACGAAATACCTCTAAGAATTTTTATTATAGTTCGCTCTACGGCTTTTTGCGGGTATGTTTTAATTTTTAGCAAGTGGGCGATTTACACATTACAAATGTAAAGTTGCAAAATGCGAGGCAAAAATTTCCCTGTTGTTGCACTTTTGCCATGATTTAACACATCAAAAAATCGCTATTGTTATGCAAATGGAATTAATCGGTATAGGTGTTATTTCACTCGGTTTATTTTGATTTGGTCGTTCGAAGACCTTAATTTGTAGCTGATCTTTTATAAGCCCTCCGAGATTAAAAGCAAAGCGCTTATGTGTTGTTATGCCAGTTGGCTAGGTCTTGCTGTGTATCTATATCTCTTTCAGCATGTTGAATACTTACCGTTTGAAGATTTTCTTTATTCGCATATAAAACGGGCTTAGCGCCTTTATCGCCTTTCAAGTGCATTAAGTCAGCAAAATAAGTTGAAGGAAAAATAGCGGGTGGCATAAGTTCTTGTCCCGCTTTGGCACAAACTAACTTATTCGGTAAAGCTAAAGACTGTTTAATTAATGCTATATAGTCATCAGCGGTTAAAGCGACTTGATCAGCCAATGCGATTAAAATATGACTAGGGCTATTTTCATTATCATGTACATCAGTGAGCATATGTCCAACAGACTGCGAAATGCTATGCCCTAAGCCTAAGTGAGCATCTTCACAATAATCGAAGATATATTGGCTATTCTCATGTTTACTGAAGAATGTTGTTATTTTTGAATGATAACGCCCAGTGGCAATTTGAATGTTTTTTTCATCAATATTTAGTTCATTAAGTGCTACAGATATTTGATGAAAAGCATGCTCAATGAGTGTGATTGAAGTCTCTTTTTGTTGCACTTTTGCTAAGACCTTGACGCCATTAAACCGTTCACTTTTACCCGCAGCTAGCAGGATTACTTTTAAGTTATAGTCCTGTTTTTTCATACGCTATTTTTCTAATACTTGTTTTTCTAGAACGCCGCTAATTGATTGTGCACTTTTTTTGAATAGGCTGGCATGGCATTCCGCAAGTATGGAAAGCGCTATGCTCTCGGGTAATGTTCCGCCAATTTCAATACCTGCAGGCCCTGCGAATGTAAACGATAAAGACTGCTCATCAACTTCTGCCTGACTAATAACTTGCTGCTTTCTATTGTTTGGACCCAATAAGGCGAGGTATTTAATTTTCGTTTCAGCTAAAGCCTTTAAAGCTTGTGCATCAATCGCAACACTATGGCTCATCAATATTGCAGCATTTACATCTTTCTCTGCAACAAAATCTGTGAGGACATGGGCTTCGCCCTTTATAATATGATTCACATTTGAAAAGTATTCTTTGCGTGCATTTGCAGGGCGTGGATCCCACAACGAAACTTTCCAGCCTAACTGCTGTGCCATGTTAACTAAAGGGCGAGCGTCAATACCTCCACCAATAACGAGCAAATGAGGCTCAGGTATAATCGGAGTAGCGAGCCAGTTAGTTTCGCCAGTAGTATTATTACTAAGTGGCGAGGGGATTAGGGAAGCCGTTTCAGCAATATTATTAACATTCGCAGCTTCAAAATATGCTTGCGCTTTAGTGTCTTTACTGACAATACTTTGATAAAAATAACCAGAAACACGATGATGAAGTGCGTCGTATACTTGCGCTAATGATAAGTAGTTATTGTCGCTGCTTATTTGCTGCAACATAATATAGATAGTGCCGCCACAGCCAATACCGAGATGAAAAGATAAATCATCTTCATCTGAACCGTCGTAACACACCAACATTGGCTTGCCTGTTTGTATAACTTTTCGCGCATTAACGCCAATGTCTGACTCTAAACAACCACCACTTAGCATACCTAATTGATGACCTTGACTGCTAAAGAACATCATAGCGCCTGGTTTTCGATAACAAGGACCATGGGTGTCGTAAATAGTCGCAAGTACCCAATCAAGATTATCTCTTTCCGGATACCATTGAGCTAATAAATGTGAGAGGTGATTGCTCATAAGACATACTTCCTTATGAGCAAACTTTGTTGTTGATTAAACTTTTCACAACGATATAAAACCATTAATACGACTGCTTTCATTAAATTTTTATACTTATACTTATACTTATACTTATACTTATACTGATAAAGGTTTAAAAGGTAAATCTCTATATCGTTTACCCGAAGCGGCAAAGACTGCATTACTTAATGCTGGCGCAAAAGGAGCTACACCGGGTTCGCCTAAACCCGTTGGGCTCTCATCTGAATCAGGGATATGAACACGTACATTGGGCATATCTGAAATACGCATCACCGGATAATCATGGAAATTAGAATTAACCACTGCGCCACCTCTAAAGGTGACTTCTGTGCTTAAAGCTAAAGACATACCCATTACAACCGCGCCTTCCATTTGTGCTGTCGCACCATCAAGATTAAGTACTTGTCCACAATCTATAACGCAGTCTACATTCAATACGTTAATCTCGTCTCCTTTGACTTCAACATGTACAGCCATAGCAACAAAGCTTTGGAAACTATAATGTACCGCTAAACCAATACCTTGTCCTTTAGGTAAGTTTTGACGTTTGTCCCAGCCAGACTTATCAGCAGCGATGGCTAAAATGTTTTTTGCGCGTTTGATTTGAGCCTGTTGATCTTTGTTCTTATTGTTGTCAAATAGTTGATTAACAAAAGACAAATGATCTTTGCCAGCTTTATAAGCCAATTCATCGGCAAATGTACCAAAAGCAAAACCATAGAAAATAGCATAAACAGCACGATACCAACCAATTCGAGTATGTGCTTTCGCATCGCCAGACTCAACGCGCATGTTTTCCACACCAAATAAGTGATTGGTAACATCGCCTAAACTGTTCGCTGGCGTTCTAACCAATGAAGGATCAAACAATGTTGAAATTGAAGGAAATGCGGCGCGATGCAGCCAGCCAGTTACGTTTCCATTTTCGTCCATTGATGCTTCAATGTGCTGAGCATTTATAGAGTGGTAGTAACCTGTTCGCATATCTTCTTCACGGGTCCAGATAAGCTGTATTGGCGCACCTGTTTCTTGTGAGATAACAGCAGCTTCATGCACATAATCACATTTGAATTTACGGCCAAAAGCACCGCCAGCCATGGCTACATGAACAACGATATCTTTAGGTTCACGTTTAAGATATTGACCTAATACTTTCTGAATATCTGCCGGACTTTGTGTTGATGCCCAAACTTCACAAGAATCTTTTTGTACCCATACAACACTTGCATTAGGCTCCATAGGCGCATGTGAAAGATGACCACCGGTATAAGTTGCTGACATTTTATGTTTTGCTTCGCCAAATGCTTTATTTAGATCACCACGTTCAGAAGCTAATGTTGCTGGTTTTTCTACATTTTTGACGAGTTGTTGTTTGTATTCTTTAGTGTCGTAACTGGCGTTTTCGCCTAAATCCCATTCTATTTTTAATTGTTTTACCGCTTGTTGAGCTGTCCAGCTGTTGTTAGCCACTACAGCAACACCACCAATGGAGCCAAATGGTATGTTAAAGCGTGGAATTTCGATAACATCACTCACACCTTTCATTTTCAAAGCATCAGCTTTATCGAGACTTTTGAGCGCGCCTCCTAAAACAGGACAATGAACAATAGCCGCATATTTCAAGCCGGGGAGTTTAGTGTCAACACCATAAATGCGTTTGCCGACCACGACTTCATCTTGATCATGTCGAGGTAATTCTTTACCAATATATTTAAAGTCAGCTTTATTTTTTAGCGTCGGTTTTTCAGGAACAGGCATATTGGCAGCAATGCTTGCTAATTCACCGTAACCCAATTTTTGATTATTGGTTTTATTGATTACAAAATGAGATTCAGCAAAACAGTTATCTGGAGATGTTTTCCATACTTTTGCAGCAGCGGCAATTAACATCGCTTTTGCTGTAGCGCCGGCTTCGCGCATCGGTTGGAACATTACGCGAATACTTGCTGAACCACCGGTTGCTTGAGGGCCATATTTTTCGTCGCCATCGCCTTGCTTTACTGTAACGCGAGCCCAATCAGCTTCCATTTCATCGGCTACGGCAGAAGGCAAGGCAGTACTAATACCTTGTCCCATTTCGCAGCGACCGCAATATATAATGGTATCGCCATTATCATCAATTTGTATAAAAGCATTCAGCTCTTCACCACTATCTTTCATAATACCTTTTGCGGCTAAAGCATTCATAGGTAAAGCGACACCAATGACTAATCCACCCGTGGCAACACCAGCAGTTTTTAAAAAGTTTCGACGACTTATGTTTGAAATGCTCATGCTAAACCTCCTTGCTTAACGTGTCAGCCGCTTCGACAATCGCTTTTTTAATACGCTGGTATGTACCGCAACGGCATATATTGCCTTGCATCGCCGTGTCAATTTCTTCTTCGCTCGGTGAAGCGTTAACAGCTAATAAGCTGGCGGCATTCATTATTTGACCTGCCTGACAATAGCCACACTGCGGAACATTATTATTTAACCAAGCTTTTTGTAATGGGTGATCACCATTTTCGGATAACCCTTCGATGGTTGTTATCTTTTTACCAACTAAGCTACTTACAGGTATGACACATGAACGGATAGCTTGTCCATCAACGTGAACGGTACAGGCTCCACACAAACCACTACCACAACCGAATTTTGTACCGGTGAACTCTAGATGATCGCGAAGAAACCAAAGTAATGGCATATTGCCATCTACATCAATTACATGATCTTTTCCGTTGATAATTATTGACTGTTTCATAAGTGCTATCCTATTTTTGTGTGATCATAGATTAGCCTTATATTTTGTATTACACAAAAGTAAAATCGGTAAACAATCAATTATTTAAGACCAAATACAGATTGACCTGAACGAAGAGTATAAAGGAGAGATTTTTGCTTATTCTTATTGGATGAAAATAACGAGCGCGTAATCAAGCTACCATATTAAAATTTTGGGAATATTTGATTTCTTCCTGCATATTTTGCTTGATACAGATACTTATCTGCATTATTGATTGCTTCATCAATTGTCTGATTATCTTTGAATTGTTCAATGCCCATACTCACTTTTACACTAATTTTTTCATTTTCATGGTTCACTAGATGATTTTGTAGGATCTCTTGAATTTTTTCGGCAAAAACATTAGCACTTTTTGCTTCCGTTTGCGGCAAAATAAATAAAAATTCTTCGCCGCCCCAACGTGCAATAAAATCTTGTTCTCTCATGTTTTTTGTAAAAAGTTCTGCCAATTCAATTAACACCGTGTCGCCAGCATTGTGTCCATATTGGTCATTGATTTTTTTGAAGTAATCAACATCACATAATATGATAGATAAAGGTTCTTTACTGCGCGATATCCTTGCTTGCTCACGCTTTAAAATAAAAAGCGCATCACGACGGTTAGATAATTGAGTTAGGGGATCTAAATGCGCTAAGCGTTGATACTTTTCACTTAATGCTAATGCCTGTTTATAAGATTGCTCTCTGGAATATTCATATAATGCAGAAAGAAAGGTAACGGTTAAGAAAGAGTATAATAAGCGTAATTTAAATTCAGTGCTGTACGCAGTATGGGCAATTATATCCATTGGAATAAGCATAATGGTAATAGACATTATCACAAATATTGCTATATCAATGAGGCCACGCTTTAAGCCTTGAATAAATACTGAAACAGGTGCAACAATAAACACCCATAAAGGGCCTGTATTCTCAACCCCACCGGTAAATATAAGATAAAACATTAATATATATAGCGAATAGAGAACAATTGCAGAACTTAATTTTACGTTATTTTTTTTTTTATAAGCGTAATAACCTGCAAAGAAAATAGAGCTGGCGATAAATAAAGAGGCCGCTAAAATAAAATTTCGGTTAAACAGCGCAATAAATCCCATAACGCCCGTTATCGACATGCCAACCAATGCAAACAATGAAACTACATGAGGTTGGTTGAGTTCTTCATAATCGGGATTAGTTTTTTTTGGTTGCTCTAGCAAAACTTTCCTTACTTCTGCGTTTAATCAACTTTCAATGAAATAATTTATCTTAACGGATTCATAATACTCTTTAATTATCCTTTTTGAAATGTTTATAAAATGTACTGCATTAATGTGTAGTAGGTTTTAAATATTTTTTTCATTTATACCCAAACGCATATCCACATTATCATTCCCAATATCACAAATATAAAATATGAAACCGTAAATCAAAAACACGAAAATATATAATGTTATTTTATTTCAATAGGTTATGTTTTGGCACTGGTTTTGCCTCTTAAGGTTAATTATTAAGGGAGCCATTTATGGACATTAAAATATCAACTGAGCAGAAACCGATTAATCTACAAAAAATATGGATTATGGGCGCAGTACTTGTAGTTGTCATGTTAAGTTTTTGGGTGATGAATCAGCCATCAGGTGCCGATAAAGTTGCTAAAAACCAAATATGGACAGGTATTGTGAAGCTTGGAGATCTTGCTTTAGAAGTTGAAGGGTATGGAAAACTAAAATCTAAGCATCAACGTTTATTAACAACAACTACTCATGCAACAGTAGAAGAAATATTGCTTAAACCGGGTTCATTGGTGACCAAAAATAGCATTATTGCTCGCTTATCAAATCCTGAGCTTTCACAAAAAGTAAGAGAAGTTAAGCGAAGTTATAATCATGCAAAAGCAACATATTTGCAGGCCGAGCTAAAGCAAAAAAGAGAAGTGCTTGCTCATCAAGCTTTTCAAGAGCAGTTAAAGTCTGAGTTAGAAATTGCACAACTAAAAATGCAGGCAGAAGAAAAGTTAATGAAGAAAGGCATCGTTTCTGAATTAACCTTCAAACGCTCAGAACTTAATCACCGCCAGTTATCTCGTCGTATTACCATTGAAAAAAAGAGATTAGCGCAACTCAAAGAAGTTCATCTACAAGAATTAGCTATTGAGCAAGACAATATCGAGCAGCAGAAGGAAAATGTTGACGTTGTTACTCAACAGTTCAATCGATTAACGGTAAGAGCAGGTATTGATGGTGTCGTGCAAAATTTAGCTGTTGAGCTAGGTCAAAGTGTTGGAATGGGAGAGCAAATAGCGCTTGTCGGTAGCGTAGATAGCTTGTTTGCCATGATCAATGTTTCACAATCAGATATAGACCTTATTGCAATAGACCAGCTAGTACATATCGATACTCGTGGTGGAAAAATCACCGGTAAAGTACAACGAATCAATCCGTTAGTTAAGCAAGGCATGATTTCAATTGAAGTGTCACTGACTGGTGAACTTCCAAGCAATGCTCGACCAGACCTTAATGTTGATGGCGTAATTTCAATTGGAACATTAACGCAGGCGATGTATATCAAAAAACCGGTTAGCGCCAGCACTGGTATGAAAACTCAATTATTCAAAGTAAATGAATCACAAGAGCAAGCTGAAAAAATTGCAATTACTTACGGCCAAGAAAGTGGCGAATTCATTCAAATACTCAGTGGCGCGTTAGAGCACGATACTTTTATCCTGTCTGATATGTCTCGCTGGAACGAGAGCAACCACATCGCTATCACTCAATAATACATTCTAACAAGCTATTGAAACCACTTTATTGAAAAATAACATATAATTTAGGAATCCATTATGACAACTGAAAATGTAACACCAATGAAATCTGTAGACACTGATGTTTCGAAGAAAGTAATTATTGAAATGAAAAACTTAACGAAAGTTTTTTCAACTGAAAATATTGAAACTCATGCTTTGCGAGGTGTTGATTTGGCGATCAATAATCAAGATTACATCTCTATTTCAGGCCCTTCAGGTTGTGGTAAATCTACCTTATTATCTTTATTAGGTTTACTTGATAGCCCTACGTCTGGGCAATATTTTATTGATGGTTTAGATGTCAGTAATTTAACGATAAATCATCGAGCTGAAATTCGTAATAGCCATATTGGTTTTGTTTTTCAAGCGTTTAACTTGATTGATGAACTGAGTGTTTTTGACAATGTCGCTTTACCTTTAAGGTATCGAGAGCCTGCGATGTCAGCCAAGGATATAAATGATGAAGTGTTATCGAGTTTAGAAAAAGTCGATATGTCGCACCGTTGCGATCATAAGCCTAATCAGCTTTCTGGTGGGCAACAACAAAGAATAGCAATTGCTCGTGCGTTGGTAGGCAATCCAACTATATTATTAGTCGACGAACCTACAGGTAACTTAGATTCTAAAAATGGTGATGCGGTAATGGCAATGTTAGCGAAATTAAATGCTGAAGGCATGACCATTTGTATGGTAACTCATGACCCAAGGTATGCTGATATGGCAAAACGTAAATTGCACCTTTTAGATGGTCTTATTGCCGATGAATACCGTGCAGATGAAAATGGCGCTGATGAGTTTGTGTCTAATGAAGCATCAGCTCAGGGGGCTCTATGAAACGTTTTTTGCGTAGCTTAAAATTTGAGCTTTCTCTAGCAAAGTCAGCTTTATTAAATGTACCAGGTTTTTCAGCCACAGTTATTGCCACACTTTCAATTACCTTAGGTGCACTGATTTGTATTTTTAGCTTGAATCATGTGCTTATGGTGAAACCTTTACCTTATCCAAATGCCGAAAACTTGTTGGTCGTACAACATTCTTATGCAGATACAGAAGGTAATAGTTTTAGCGGCTCTCAATCAGCACCAGGCATGTTGCTGTGGTATAAAAACCAGAAGATTTTTGAAAAGTTCTCTTTGGTTTTTGATAACAAGCAGTTAGTCGCTGATCATCCAGAACAACCCAATGCACTTATTAACTTTGTTATGCCCGATTATTTTTCATTGCTGAAACCTGAAATGCACCTAGGGCGAATACTGAATGAAAATGAAGGGCTCGATACCCATAAAACGGTTGTGGTATTAAGCTATCAAACATGGCAAAAATGGTTTCAAAGTGATGTAAACATTATTGGCAACAAAACTATGATTGGTCATGTTAGCTATAGAATTATAGGTGTAACCGCTGAAAGCTTTATTGCACCTGCTAATCGAAATAACGAAGCACCTGATTTTTGGGTTCCTTGGGATCATCAAGGTTTGGATGTGAATAATTGGGGAGTGATGACCAGAGCATTGAGCAGTCTTGGTACTTTAAAGGAGGAGGTTTCAATATCAGAAGCAACGGCACAATTAGGTGCAATGCTAAATGAAAAGTTTATTGCCAGCTCTGCTGCAGAAATTGGTGATAGTGCAGCTGCAAATATACGGTCATTGAAAGACGTTATTGTTGGAGATAGCGCTGAAGTTGCCTTGTTATTGCTAAGCGGTGTTGTCGGTTTATTACTCATTGCTATAACCAATGTAACCAACTTGTTTCTTTCAAGGGCTGCACAGAAGCAAAGAACGATGGCTATTCAAGCCGCCTTAGGTGCAAAACCTAACCATTTATTTATCGCTATGTTTGCTGAAAGTCTAATTTTAACCGTCATTGCAGGGATCTTAGGTTTATTAGTTGCAGGATGGGGTTTTGTTTTATTAGGCGAATTAGCTGCAACGCAATTACCTCGTATTTCTGAGCTTGGTGTTGATAATGTGACGTTATTGTTTACAGGAGGAATTGTTATATTTTTAGCGGCGATTTTCGCCAAACTATCAAGCCGAGTAGTGAAATACGACAAGTTGCAGGCACAATTACAAAGCAGTGGTAAAGGCAGTGGATTGCAAGTATCAAAACGTACTCGTCATGTACTTATCGCGGTGCAAGTTGCCCTAGCCACTTTATTACTCGCAGGTGCATCTATTGTCATAGAGCAAGCATTAGAAACCGTTTTACATCCGCTAGGTTTCAATGAAGAAGATGTCTATTACTTGCGAGTTGATAGGCCTAAAGGTTCGAGTTATTCACCTGAAAGTTTAGTTGAAATGAATTTATTAACGCTAAACATTAAGAGTGAACTTGAGAAATTACCACAAGTAGTAAATGTTTCAAGAAGCATTAAACCTGTTATTTATAAAGGCTCTAATTCTATGGGCTTAACAGATCGTAATGAGAAACGTGTCGGTAGTTATGCTTTTAATATGGTTGATCATGACTATTTCGATATTCTAGAATTGCCTTTATTACAGGGAAGAACATTTACTGAACAAAAAGATCCTAGATACAATATTAATGAAATAATTTTGAGTGAGTCACTTGCTCGAGAACTGGTACCTGATGGAAGTGCCATTGGCAAAATTTTTAAAATACAACCCACTCAACCTCTTAAGGTTGTTGGTGTAGTTAAAGATTATTATCGTCCAGGTATGGGAGAGAACCTTGGTTATCATCGTTATTTTATGCCTTATGCAGCCTTTGAAGATTTTGGTTTCGATATTAAAGTTGAAAAAGGTGGGCAATTATCTAGAGAAATATTGTTACCGTTATTATTGAAACTTAACAATAAATTAAGAATAAGAACCGTGAACAGTCATGAAAGTCTACATTCAGATCTTATTTACAGGCATAAATTAACGGCAGGTCTAACGATAGTGCTGGGTCTATTATCATTATTATTGGCAGCGGCAGGCATTTATGGCGTATTGAACTACAGTACTCAAATGCGCAGATATGAGTTAGGTATCCATTTATCATTAGGTGCCAAAACTCATCGGGTTAGAAATATGGTGATGAAAGAGAGTTTATTCCCTGTAATGATCGGTATGCTATGTAGCGCCATTTTATCAGTCATTATTTTTTTGGTGGTTAGGCAGCAAGTGGATTTTGTAGTCAATATTAATATTATTGGTATGTTAAGTGTTGCGCCAATAATGTTAGTTGTTGCTTATGTGGCTTGCTATATTCCGATACAAGCAGCGATAACACAAGATCCAATAAAGGCTTTGCGAAACGAATGATAAATAATGGGGCTGTTGATCTCAAAGATTCAGCTCCTATTTTTAGCCTAACTGTTTAATAATTATCTAAAGGAAAAAAAATGAGTTTAACGGTATTGGTCGTTGATGATATGGCTGACGTTCGTTTGAGTGCCAACTTTCTCTTGAGTAGCCAGCATTATCAAGTGTTGGAAGCTGATTCTGTCTTGCAGGCACTTGAAGTTATTAAGCAAGATAAGGTTGATCTTATTTTACTCGATATGAATTATTCTTCTGACACAACATCAGGTCAAGAAGGTATCGACTTTTTAACTAAGTTGACCAAGCTCGATATTACTATTCCCGTTATTGCGATGACAGGCTGGTCGAGTATCGATTTGGCGGTTAAAGCTATGCAACAAGGCGCCAGTGATTTTATTGAAAAACCTTGGGATAACCAGCGTTTATTACAGATTATTAAACAACAAATTCAAGTAACAGACTTAAAAAAACAGAATCGTCGTTTACGACAACATCAACACCAACAAATCGAACATAAAGAAAGTCTCGTTTGGCAATCTAAAGCAATGTCTACCTTGATGGCCGATATAAAACGTATTGCTAAAACAGATGCGACGATATTATTAACAGGTGAGAATGGCACCGGAAAATCGAGCATAGCAACCCATATTCATCAGTTGTCTTCACGTCAGCAACAGAGCCTTGTAACCGTAAATATGGGCGCTATTCCAGAATCATTGTTTGAAAGTGAATTGTTTGGCCATAAAAAAGGCGCTTTCACTGATGCTAAAGAAACGCGTGTAGGACGTTTCGAAATGGCTAACGAGGGCACACTTTTTCTTGATGAAATTGCGAATATACCACTTGCTCAGCAAGCAAAATTGCTGAGAGTGTTAGAGTCGAATGAATATGAAATGGTGGGTTCTAGTATTACTGAGCGTGCTAATATTCGCTTGATAAGTGCTTCAAATGCGAATTTTGACACGTTGATCAAAGATGAAAAGTTTAGATCAGACTTATTTTATCGGCTCAATACCATCGAAATTCATATTCCATCGTTACGTGAACGTGTAGAAGATATTATGCCTTTAGCACTTCATTTTGTTGAAAAACATGCACTACGATATGGGAAAACGGATTTGACATTGGCTGATGATGTTGAGGATAAGCTGAAAAGTTATGATTGGCCGGGTAATATTAGGGAACTAAGTCATGTTATGGAGCGTGCTGTTTTGTTTGCTGATGAAAACACTATTTCAGCTCAATCACTTGCCATTAAAAAACCGATGAATAATACCAGTAATGAAGCAATTCCGTTTATGACTCTAGAGCAAGCAGAACAGAGGTTATTGGTGCAAGCATTACAAAAAACGGATGGTTTAACCATAGAAGCGGCTGAATTATTGGGTATTAGTAAAAGCGCCATTTATCGCCGTATGGAAAAATATGACATTAAAAACTAAACCAATACAAACCAAACCAATAAATAAAAAGCAGTCACTTGAATATCAATTGAAGTTAGCTTTTTCTGTATTCTGGGGGGTGATGTTTGGCTTAGCTTTATGGGTAATGTCACTATTGTCGCTCACGATATTGATTCAATGCACGGTCTTTACTTTTTTATTTGTACCGTTAAGTCTTCTTTTTTTGTATTTTTATAAAAAGATCATTACACCATTTTATAGTTTAACCAGTTTAGTTGAAGCAATACGTCTTGAAGACTATAGCTTACGGATAAAAGATCATTATCATTCAGGTGTTTTACATACTCTTTCTCAAGAAATTTCTGAATTGTCTGACGATTTACAACAGCGAAAACAAGCTTATGATCAGCATACGTTGCTTATCTATCATCTAATTGAGCAATTAGAAACACCCATTGCTATTTTTAACCATCAGTTACAGCTGAGCCATGCTAACGCGGCTTTTTCGCAATATATTGAACAACCTTGGCAAGCAAAGAGGCTGGTTACAAGTGAAAGCTTGGGTTTAGTTTTTAAAAAGGGTTGGCAGTTTACCGATCAAGAGCAAAGTGAACGCTGGCAAATAAAATACAGTCAATTCGTTGAACATGAGCAAACCTATCATTTAGTTATATTGTCGAATGTTGAAGAATTATTAAGAGTGAATCAACAAAAATCTTGGCAGCAAATTATTAGGGTGTTGAGCCATGAAATTCGTAATTCTTTAACGCCAATAAAGTCGTTAGCACAAACATTGGTAAGCCAAGAGTTAGAAGACACAAAGTCAAAACAAGCTTTACAAGTTATTGTTGATCGCAGTATATCATTACAAGAATTTGTTAACCGTTATGGCGATATTACTAAAAACATTACCCTTAATAAATCGTGGTTTAACTCTGTTGAGTTTATGAAAAAAATTACGGTTTTATTTCCTCAGAGTACTTTCGCGCTGGATATTCAAGTGGAAAGTGTATGGGGTGATATTGTTTTATTAAAACAAGTGCTCATTAATTTAATAAAGAATGGTGTTGAAGCTAATATTCAGAATAGCGAATCTTATATCTCCATCACTATTTTTTCGCAGAATAATCGAAATGAAAAAAGTACCGTTATTGAAGTAACGGATAATGGTCAAGGAATATCAAACATAGAGAACTTATTTGTGCCTTTTTATACCACTAAAAATCAAGGGCAAGGGATTGGGCTTAGTTTGAGTAAAAACATTATTGAACAGCACGGCGGACGCTTAACGTTAGTAAATAATATTGATAAACATGGTGCTACAGCAAAAATTTATTTGTCACAGAATAATACTGAGAAAACATCTTAAGTTATTCAGCGCGAGTTACATTATTTCTGCCACTTGATTTACCAAGATACAAGGCATTATCAGCACTTAAAATAATGGAATCAACGGATGTTTCTTCATCAGAAGGAATCGTTACAACGCCTAAAGTTAACGTTACAAAAGCGCTTGTTTCAGATTCTTCATGAGGTATTTTCATTGTTTCTATATCTGAACACAAACGTTCAGCAACAAGCGTTGATTCATCAACCGAGGTATTTGGCAAGATAATAGCGAACTCTTCCCCACCGTAACGACAATTTGCGTCTGTAACTCTAGCTACGCTAGTACGAATACATCGAGCGACTTGCCTAAGGCAGTCATCACCTTTCTGATGACCATATAAATCATTAAAGAGTTTAAAGTGATCAATATCGCCGATGATAAGCGACAATGGTTGCTTCTGGCGGAAATGTCTGCTTATTTCTATTTCCAATTGTTTATCAAAATAACGACGATTATATAAACCCGTTAATCCGTCTTGATAAGTAAGTATTTTCAATTGTTGATTCACTGTGATTAAATCACTAGCTTGCTCATTCAAAGAGGCTGTTTTTTCGGCAACTTGCTCTTCAAGTGTTAATACAAATTGCTTTTGTCTATCAATTTCTATTTGGTGTATTCGTGTTCTAAAGTAAATAGAAACAGATATTGCAATTAAGATGCTCAAAAAATAGAAAATATATGCCCACCATGTTTTCCAAGGCGGCGGGGATACATGCAAGTTAATCGAAAGCAATTGCTTGCCCCAATTACCAGTACTGTTCGTTGCCTTTACCAAAAATTTATAAGAGCCACCGTCTAAGTTTGTAAATGAGACGATGTTTCGATTGCCAATATCAATCCAACTGTCATCATATCCTTCTAACTTATAAGAATATAAATTTTTATTCGGAGAAACAAAGTCTAATACAGAGAATTCGAAAGAGAAAAAATAATCAAGGTAAGTCAGTTCAATATCTTTGACATAAGAATAAGGCGATTCAAGTTTAACCGCTTTACCCATCTTATTAAAACCGGTTAAAACTAGATTGTACTCACTATCATTTGTTTCTACATCTAAGGTATTAAAGAATTCAATACCTCTTTGGCTGCTTGTAAATAGTGTTTCATCACTGCCTTTCACAAGGCCATTTTGATAATAATTGACACCTAATAAGCCGTTATAACTGTCAAAGTTTGTGACTTCTCCTGTTAATGGATTCAGTTTTGAGATCCCTTTATTAGTTGTTAACCATAATTGACCATTTTTATCATCTTCAATTGCACGGATCAAAGATGTAGGCATACCATTTTTCTTACCAAAATGTTTAAACGTGTTAGTTTCTGGAATAAATAAATTTAGTCCTTTTTGCGTTGCGATCCAGATGTTACCGTCACTTGATTGATGAATATCTTGAACCGTTTTACCAGCTAAACTATTGGGTTTGTTTTTCTCACTTTTAAAGGAAATAAATCGTTGGCTTTTTTCTTCCCAAAGGTTGACGCCGTCTCCGGTACCGACCCAAATATTTTGTTCTCGGTCTTTAAATATTCCCAGCACTTCAGGGTGAGATAATCCTAAAGAGGCATCCAGATGAATAAAATGTTTATTGATTGGATCATAGCGATAAACGCCATTTTTATAAGTACCGATCCAGAGATTGCCATTTTTATCTATATTAAGCGCACGTAGCTCTCTAAATTCTTTATAATTTGAATCTGATTTAGGGTACTTTATTAAATCGACTATTTTAGTTGTTAAGTTGTATCTCGCTAAACCATTATCCTGTGCGATCCATAAATTATCATTACCATCAGGGAATAAAATTGGACGCTCTAATAGTCGGTTTGCCCCGTAGCCATTCTCTTCGCTAAAAATTGAGGAAGATAGCGTTTCTAGTTTTTTTGATGATGTTTGCCATTTATATAATTGAGATGATGAAGACACAATTAATAAATCACCATTTGCATCTACAGCTATTCCATTTGGAGGAACCAGAGCAGCACTATTGATTGATTTAAATTTACGGTGTGGCACTATTTTATAAATGCCATGGTTTTCGCTGGTAACCCATATCGTTCTAGAGCTATCTTCAAAAATTATTCTTAAACCATTGTTTTGCCCTAGATCAAACTGCTGAATGTCAGGGCCAGTGCTTGACTGTCTAAACAATCCTTTACTTGAAACAAACCAAATGTAGCCACTTTGGTCTTCAATCATTGAATTTATTTGACCTACAACTTCATTGTTGAGTGTTTTTAAAGGCGTAAATATCCCACTTTCTTTATCAAAATCGAAGGGGCCATTTTGTGTGCCGACATAAATTTTACCTTTTGAAGTTTTGAGAATGCTTCTGATTTCGTTTGCGCCAGTAGGTGTAGGATTATTGGGTTCAGGAAAAAAGTGAGAAAAAGTTTTGTTGTTTTTGTCATATAAATTTAGGCCAAAACTCGTAGCAACCCAAAGGTTATCATTACCGTTATCTTCAATATCCCATATTCTGTTATGAGATAAACTTGTACTAACGTCATCAACTTTTTTTATGTGTTCAAAAGTATTATTACCGAGATATCTACTCAAACCTCTATCATACGAACCTAACCAAATAGAGCCACTTTGGTCATGGAATAGCGATTGTATTCGATTTGACGAAAGAGAGTTTATGCGAAGCGGATCATTAATGAAATGCTGAAATTTTCCTGTTTGGAGATCATAAAAATTAGCGCCTCCACCCCATGTGCCTACCCATAATTTTCCGTTCCGGTCTAACATGAGGTTTCCGGCATCATTATCGGATAAGCCGTTTGAATTCATACTGTCAAATTCAAAGAGTGTCACTTTACGGCCATCGTAACGCATTATTCCGTTTTCGCCTGTGCCAAACCAAAGTAAGCCTTGATTGTCTTGAATAATGGAATATATTTCAGAAGAAACAAAGCCATCTTCTTCTGTTAGCAAAGATACAGAATATTCATTCATAAGCTCAGAAGGATGCTCAGCACTATAGGCTGGTATGAAAACACCAACTAACATGACGATATAAAATATAAAGCGATTAAAAATCAATAAACTATATCCATTAAATTTAAAATAACAAAACTAGGTAGATGCCTAAAAATAGTGGTACAACTTTATTTTAGTTTATTTATAGGCCATATCCTAATAAATAATTTTTTTCAATGGCGCTAAATACTGCTCAAAGTGCTGCCATTGTTCGGTCGCGCTCTTATAAATGGGTTGGCGAACTTGTTCAGAACTCGGTGTTTTAATGTTACGTTTTGTTTTGTGAAAATCAATACACGATTGTTCAAAGGGAAGATCACAGAAATCAAGCATTCTCCTAACCTGTGTTTCTAAGTCATCTACGACATCTTCATGGTTAACCGTTAAAACAAAATCAGGTAATACATTATCCCAGTGAGTCATTAATTTTAAATAAGCTTTATAGTATCTCCCTATGTCTTCAAGGCTGTAACTAAAGTCTTGTCCTTCAGCAAATAGCTGTTTGAAACCGCTAAAGCAGCACGCCATGGGAGAGCGTCTCGCGTCAATGACTTTTGCATTGGGGAGTATTAAACGAATTAATCCTATATGGAGAAAGTTATTGGGCATTTTATCAATGAATAATGGTGCTTGCTCTCGATAAGCTTTAGTTTCATCAATAAATTGCTGACCAAAGCGTTTAAAATAGTCTTGATTTATTTCACCCAAATTTTTGGGATATTGACTTTCTTTGGTCTTTCCAGAGTTATCTTTATCGTTACCTTGATTGTTGTTACGACCTCGCAATCTTGCGGCTAAACCTAAAATATTATGCAGTTCCATGGTGCCATCAACTTGGCTGTGTGAGGCAAGTATTTGTTCAAGTAAAGTAGAACCAGCCCTCGGAAGACCAACAATAAAGATAGGATCGGGACAGGTAAGCCCTAAACTCCCTCTTATTTCAAATAACTCACGCGTACAGTATTTAATTTGTTCTGTGACTTGTTGCTCTATTTTGGTGATGTCGAAACCATTATGAGCATGTTGTAATTCATTACCTTGTTGATAAAATTGGAAAGCTTGCTGATAATCTTTTCTATCTTCAAAAGCCTTTCCTGTGGCAAAATGAAGCTGAACTTTGTCAACTAATGCTAGATCTTCAAGCCCTTGTTGTTCTTGCATCATTACGATTTCTTCATCGCTGAATCGATAAGTTTTTGTGTTGGCTAAGCTCCAATATGCATCACCATAGTTTGGCTGTAAACGATAAGCTTGTTGATAAGCAGAAATAGCCTTTTCTATATCGCCTTTTGCTTTGAGTGCGTGGCCTAATTGTAAATGAAAGCCAGCAACGTCTTTATCTTCTAAGATCACTTGTTCAAATAAAGTGATTGCTAGTTCTACTTTTCCTAAACCGGTTAAAACGTTGGCTTTTGCGACTTTAAAACTTAGGTTTTCAGGCTGTTCCTGTAATAGGCTTTCAACTTGCTGCTCAGCGGCTTTAAATTTTCCTATACGGATAAGTAAATTGAGGTACTGAGAACGAGCATAAATGTGGCTTGGCGCTAGTTCAAGTGCGCTAGCAAGTAGAAATTCTGCATCGTCATAAATTTTTAACTCCATGCCTATTTCGGCGAGTAGACACATGCCTTCGATATTACGTTGATTATTTTGAAGAAAACGTCGGCAAATTTGCTCTGCTTGTAGTAATTTACCTTCATGCATTAGCTCTGTTACAGCGAGTAAAGCTGGCGGGAGTTTCTTCAATTTAGCTAACTGATTTGCCGCTTTTTGAACGTGATCCATTTGTTCTGTATCACGATAGAGTTGAATGAGTTCTTGCCAACTAGCAACTAAGCTAGGATTAAGTTTTACTGCTTTTTCAAAGGATATTTTAGCCTGTTGAGGCATCTTCATAGCAAGGTGTATATAGCCCTGTTCTTGATTCGCTCTACTGTGTTCATTATTAAGTTTAAGTAGTGCGTTAATACTGATTAATGCATTAGAAAGCTCTTTGGCATAACGATGAGCAATAGCGATTAAATACCACAATTCAATTTGATGTTCTTTATCTAATTCGTGCTTCTGAAGTGCTGTGCCGAGTTTAATCGCATCATTGAATTTTGCTGCTTGGATCAATTGTTGAATGGATTTTAATTCTGTATCAATTGCGGGTAGTTTTTTGTTGTTCAACGATTTTACTCCAGGAAGGTTTTCAAGTTACTTATATTGTTAACACGACGGTTTAAAGATAAAAGTTTACTCTGAGTACTCTATCAATAAAAAGCCGCTTGATACAAAGTTCAAGCGGCTTTATTAGACTTTTATTGAGATTTTAGTGGTTAACTAAACCTTACTCAAAATCATATGAAAATCTAAAACCAATGGTACGCGGTCTATTAGTTACAACTTTAGGCGTAAACTGCTGAGTATCTATATAAAGAACAGCACTTTTATCTGTTAAGTTATCGATAAAGAACTCTGCTTTCCATTCATCATTAGTCACACCAAAACTTAAGTTAGCTACCACATAACTTTCTTGTACATAACGGCCACCAGCAAATGTTTGTCCATTACTGTCTTGATAATTGACACCTGAATAAACATCAGCTTCTTTTTCAATACTTAAACCTGAACCTGTGCCGTAAATCAAATTAGTAGCATCTTCTAGTACATAAGCATCCATTGTCATACTGGCAAGTCTTTCACCTGTGTAACTGATTGAGCCATTCACGTATCCTGTCATATCTTTCGATATATTATAATAATACTGGGCTTGTAAATTCCCTGAAAATTCAGCTGAATAAGGTAATCTGCTACCTACCGCAGGGGCAATTCCATCAAGTTCTGCATTGACAGAAGTTAACTCTGTATCAATGAAGCTAAAAGCACCGCTTATCACTAGGTTGTCAGTAACCACCCAGCTAAAGTCACCATCAATACCTTTGATTTCTGCATCACCTACATTATCGGTAAATACTAAAAAGCTGATGTTGGTTGGGTCAAATCGAGATGTTTGTAAATCAGATATTTTTGAATAGTAGGCTGTTGCATTAAAACGCAACGATTGATCAAGTAATGTTGATTTAAAACCCAATTCAAAGTTGTCTAAGCTATCTGTCGTTGAGTACACCGGAATACGAAAACCATCAAAAGCGCCTGCTTGGTTTTTGGCTAAACCGCCGCCTACTCGGTTGGTAACAGGAGGTCTGAAGCCTTCTGAATAAGAAGCGAAAAGCATTATTTTGTCAGACATTTTCCAATCAAGAGATGCTTTGATTATTGTGTCATCTACCGTTAACGTGCCATCATCATCAAGTAAACTAGTCTCTAGCTGGCCACTTGTTATAGCTGTTTGAATGGCTGCGGCTTCATCTGCACCAAAAAATTCAGTTAATGCAGCCTCGCTTCCATCACCAAAGGCTTGTAACCTACCACTTACATCAACAGTAGTCGTTGCACCTTTGAAAGAATCTTCAATTTCATACCAACGAGCACCAAAGCTTGCCGTTACTGTGTCGGTAATATCAAATTCCAACTGACCAAATAACGCTATTTGATCTATGGTGTGGGTTACATCATTAACAAAACTCACTTCAGAAGAAAAAGGTCCGCCGTTACTGTTTATGCCATCAGTGCCAGCAAGTGTTCTTTGCAGGTCTGTAAAATAAGGTAAAGCAGTATTTCCTATTTGAAATTGACCAACAGTTGATAATTCTTGAGAGTCATAAAATACCCCTGCAGTTACACGCCATATGTTGTCAGCAGCAGTATTAAAACGAAGTTCGTGAGTGATACGTGACGTACTTGTTTCTTCTTTATAATATTTAGTTGGGTCTACACACTCTTGAGTTTCAGGTGTACCTGCGTAATTACACGCATAATAAGCTGAAAAAGAACCGCCATTCGTATAGCCAGTGTAATCGATGGTTGAATTGATATCTCGGTCTAAATAGCCACCAGTATAAACGATGTCGAGTTGGTTAAGACGACCTTCTAGTGTCCATGTTGTTAAACCAAAATCATCATTATTATTCTCAGGTGTGAAGCGGTTTGCAGATGACTCACCTTCAAGATTTGGATCGTACGCAAACACGCCTTCAGTATCGAGAGATTGCTGGGTATGTTGAACTAAAAGTTCCCATTCATCATTGATAAGATAGGATAAACCAAAACGCGCACCAGCATAGTTTGCAGTATTAAAGTTATCTTCTACTAAGGAATCATTTTTAGGTGAGGTAACAGGCACATTTTCAGGGTTTGTTAAGGCATCACCAGAAATGCGACTAATAACTTCCGCACTACCAATGTAACCGCCTTCACCAGGCACATTTAATACGTTATCTATCCAACCACCTTGGTAATCGTTATACGTAGCAACACGCACAGCAAGTGAATCAGTTAACGACATATTGAAATAAGCTTCAACAGAATTACTTAAATCTCCACCTTTTGTAGAGCTTATGCTGGTATCAAAACCTGCAGAGAAACCATCATGGTTTGGCTTGTTTGTAATTAAACGAACGGTACCTGATTGAGAGCTAGCACCAAAAAGCGTTCCTTGTGGACCAGGTAAAACTTCAATGCGTTCAACATCTGTCGCGTAAATATCTAAATTACGCCCTTGCATTGAAACAGGTTGTTCATCTAGATAAAAAGCAACTGAGGGTTGTAATGCTTGAACAGATGAAACAGCAATACTGGTTTGCGTGGTTGCCGCGCCTCGAATGTATATTTCATTTTGGCCAGGACCTGTGCCCTGAAAAACCACATTAGGTAAAAACTCTACATATTGATCAAAATTAGCAACACCTAATTTCTCTAAGCTATCGCCGGTTAATGCGCTTACGGTTACAGGCACATCTTGAATGGATTCTACTCGTTTAGTTGCGGTAACTTCTATGACTTCTATTGATGCTCTTTCTTTCTTTTTTACTTCTTCAGCATAGATAGAGCCTGATGCTGCCATGGCTGTAAGAACAGCACAATGCAGTTTAGTAAATTTCATATTTATTATCCCTGAGTTTTTGATTATATTTCGAGTTGATATTATTAGTATTCTAACTATTTTTTTATTGATTATAGCTTAGCAATAAATACGATCTTTTCAACACATTAATAGATATAGCTTATATCGTGTAACTATCTTGTACATGCTATTGTTTACAGCAAGGCTTAATCGATATAATATCAACTCGAATCAATTTAGGGGAATAATTTGCCTTCAACCGACAAGAGTCAATTAAATATAAAGGTCTTCGGTAGCGCCTCAGCTATTATTATAGCGCTTTTACTTTATACCGCCGCTTTACCTAAACAAGCACAAAACCTATTTACTCTTATTCAGGCAAGCATTATTGAAAATGGTAGTTGGTTCTATGTACTTACTGTGGCATTCATCTTCTTTTTTGTTATTTTCTTAGCCGTTTCACGTTATGGTGATATTCGATTAGGACCAGATCATTCAACCCCCGATTATTCATTAGTTTCATGGCTTTCTATGCTTTTTGCCGCTGGAATGGGGATTGGTTTAATGTTCTTTGGTGTCGCTGAGCCTTTAATGCATTATCTGTCTCCACCAACTGCTGAAACGGGTACGGTTGAAGCTGTTCAAGAAGCAATGAAGATGACATTTTTTCATTGGGGACTTCACGCTTGGGCTATATATGCCATTGTTGCTTTGGTATTAGCATATTTTAGTTACCGTCATCATTTACCCTTAACGTTACGTTCTGCTTTATATCCGTTGATTGGCGATAGAATTTACAAATGGCCAGGCCATTTAGTTGATGTTTTTGCTGTAGTTAGTACGGTATTCGGTGTTGCTACTTCACTTGGTTTGGGGGCTTCACAAGTTAATGCAGGTTTTAATTATTTGTTTGAAATAGATATTTCGACGACCAATCAAATAATTATTATGTGTGTTATCACAGGTCTCGCCGTTATATCAGTTGCAACAGGTTTAGATAAGGGTATTAAAATACTCTCTGAAACAAACATGATTTTAGCCATTATACTGTTATTACTCGTTTTTATACTTGGGCCAACGGTATTTTTGTTACAAGCATATTTACAGAATATTGGCGATTATTTAGCTGACATTGTGCATAACACCTTTAATTTGTTCGCCTACAAAAAGACAGATTGGATAGGGGGTTGGACAATATTTTATTGGGGGTGGTGGTTGGCTTGGGCACCTTTTGTTGGTTTGTTCATTGCGCGAATATCCCGTGGTCGCACGATTAGAGAATTCATTATTGGTGTGATGTTAATACCTACTGTATTCACGTTATTTTGGATGACAATTTTTGGTAATAGTGCAATTGATCTCGTTTATAACCAAGGGATAGTGGGTTTAGGTGAGATGGTTAGCAAAGATTCATCCGTGGCATTATTTGTGTTTCTTGAAAACTTCCCATTAACTTCAGTATTATCATTCTTTAGCGTGTTAATGATCGTGATATTTTTTGTCACATCATGTGATTCTGGTGCGATGGTTGTAGATATGCTCTGTTCACACGGGAAGAATGATACACCGTTATGGCAACGTGTGTATTGGGCAGTAGGGATTGGCATCGTTGCAGCGATATTACTGTTGGCAGGTGGTCTTAATGCCCTCCAAACCATGACCATTGCAAGTGCATTGCCTTTTACACTGGTGTTATTGCTCGCCATTGCTGGCTTAATAAAATCGTTAAGAGTTGAAGCTTTTAAGCAGGATAGTCAATTGATAGCTGGCATTCCTCATTCGAGCAGTGAAAATAATGATAGTTGGCAAATACGATTACAGAACGTGGTTGATTTCCCAAACAAAGCTAACGTGAGTAAATTTATTGATCAAATCGTAGCACCCGCATTCGATTTAGTCTCAAAGGAGTTAGAAGGAAAACAAATTAACGTTGAAATCTCATCAGAAAATGGGTTGAGCTTAATTGTTGACCATGGTGAAGCGCAAGAGTTTGTTTATCGAGTACTCGCACAAAAGTACTCACAACCAGACTTTGTTAATGAAGAAAATGAAGATGATCAAAACTACTACCGAGCAGAAGTTCATTTGGTAGAAGGTGGGCAGGATTATGACATTATGGGTTGGTCAAAAACGGCAGTGATCAATAATATTATTGATCAATACCACAAGCATCTTCACTTTTTACATTTACTACGTTAGGTTTTTGGGGCGTCAGTTTTATTAGTATTGCTAATACTGCTGGCGCTCATTGCATTGAGCTCTAATAATGGTGATGCATCAATTTCATTCGCATTCATCATATCTGCTAGCCGCTCCATAGAAGACAATAACTGAGATTGTTCCCATTCTGCTAAGTTAGAAAAATTTTCAATAAAATGTTCTTGCAGGGCTTGAGGTGCTTTAAGTAAAAGCGCTTTACCATCGTCTGTTAAATATAAACTTACTTTACGTTTATCTTGCGTATTTCTCACTCTGGAAACAAGGCTCTTAGTCTCTAATCTATCAAGAATATTGGTCACAGTAGCTGCACTCAAATTGACATTTTTAGCCACCTGACTTGAGTTCATACCCGCATCTTTATCTATTTCGAGCATGATCAATAGTTGTGGGCTTGTTAAGCCCGAAGTCTTACTTAGATGTTTTGAATGTAAATCTATTGCCCTGATCACTTTTCTTAAGGCAATTAATAATTCTTGATGTTTTTCCATTTCGGTATGCTTTTAAATATGATTCCTTTAAGTTTAATCAAAAATACGAACTACGCCTAGAAAAATTATTCAAATGGGATTTTTTACACTATTTCAATTAACTCAATTCAAATTATTAACGATAATTTAATTTTGTATATTATATTTATTCAATTTACGATGATGCTTCTATTAAACAGTTTTATTGGGATAAATGATTTAAGCTAGTTGTCAGTTTCCGGTTGTTTGAAAAATAAAACTCCACCTACCAAAAACTTATAAAGTCTATTTATTATAAAAAAGAGATAAAAATTTGATGTTAAAACCTATCATATTAGCCACAATATTTTTCTTCTTTACCCATACTGTTACAGCGCAGTGGTTCAGTAATAACTTTGAAGTAATGGGCACGCAAGCACATGTAGAGTTTTGGTTAGATGACTCTGAGAATATCAAAAGTACTTCAAAGCAAGTGATCTCTTTAGTGCAAGAAGAGATGCATAGAATTGATCACGCAATGAGCCCTTATAAACAAACAAGTGAATTGAGCTTAGTGAATAACAAAGCAGGCACTGAAGCTGTTGTTATCACTACTGAGCTTTTTGACTTATTAAATGAGTCGCAAAAAATTGCTGAGATGAGTGACGGCGCATTTGACATTACGTATGCATCAATCGGTTATCAATATGACTATCGTGAAAAACAAAGGCCTGATCAAACGTCTATTGAAAGTGCTTTAAAAGCGATTGATTATCATGCTGTACTTTTAGATGAAAAAAATTCTACGGTGCGCTTTAGCCAGCCTGATGTAAAAATAGATCTAGGCGGCATTGCCAAAGGTTATGCCGTGAAGAGGTGTTTAGTGTTGTTGAAAGCAGCAGGAATAAAACATGCTTTAGTGAGTGCGGGTGGTGACACAGGGTTATTGGGTGATCGTCGTGGTAGACCTTGGTATGTTGGTATTAAACATCCGAGGGCGGAAGAGAAAACAGCCGTGAAGTTGCCATTGAGCAACGAATCAATTTCAACATCAGGTGATTACGAACGTTACTTTATTGAAGACGGTGTTCGGTATCACCATATTATTAATCCGAAAACCGGAGACTCAGCAAGAAAAGTAGTGAGTGTATCTATTATTGGTAAAGACTCTACCTATGTTGATGCACTATCAACCACAGTATTTGTTAAAGGCTTACAGGAAGGTATGGCCTTTATTGAACAACTGCCTGAGTATGAAGCGATTATTATTGATAATCAGCAAACATTACATGTATCAAAAGGGCTGGAGAGCAATTAATAAAACTAAAACCTATGGATAGTTCCATTTTTTAATCGAAAAAAAATATAAAAAGACACCCAATGGGGCGAAAAGAAAGGTATATTTTTCTGAAATTGAGTCCATTTTAAAAATAATCGCTTAAAAGTATGTATTTTATCATGATAGTGCATGGTGAACGTTTATGGCAGGACAGTGACTTTGTATTTTAAGTGCAAATTATAGGTTAATATATTGTATCTGGCAGCATGTTGTGATTACATATAAATTGCTGGGATCAATAAGTCCCTAGTAATAAAATTAATCATACAAGGAATAGGAATTATTTTATGAAAATGAATATGTTTATTTTGGCTATTATCTTCTTGTCATCTTTTGCTATTAGTGCCGAATCGAGCGCTGAAGAAGTGGTGATATGCAATGAATGTAATAGTGAGTTCTATTTTGAAAATTTAGCTGAGACATATACGTCAGGTACTGAAATCCTAATCATTAACCCTTCAAGCGGTGAAGCTAGAAAATATAAGATAATTTATGAGCGTAATGACGGTAAAATTTTAATACCAAGGGCTGTGCCACAAGCTGTTTATGATGCTATAAATGAGTATCAAGCTTATGAACAACATCTTCAATCGTTTTTATATAAAAAAAAATATAAAAACAATTTCTATATAAATACTATTTCAAACTCGACTCTACCAAATGGCTGCGGTGCCGAAGATGGAGTTAATATTCCAGATCTAATATTTACAGAATCATAACACATATCATGTAATACACATGATATGTGTTATGATTCTGGTTCAGCTAAAGCTGTTTGTGATGCGATATTTCTGGGAGATATGGAGTCAGATGTTACAGACTATGTTGAAAATAAAAATAAATATCTAAAGAAAGTTATGAAATCGTTACTGAGAAGTGCTGCCGATGTTTTTTATAAAGCAGTATCTACAATTGAAGCTGCTAGAGATGCATTTTGTGCAGCCACCCCTAATCCTGGTAATTCACCAGAATGTCAAACTCAAGATGCTGGTATTCCTGATGGCAGTACAGAAATAGGTGATGTTTCAAGAACTGGTGAGGGAAGTTCTGTTACTTATACATTAACGTGTGAGCTATGGAGGTTTCCTAATGGGGATGGTGGGTACTACTATTTAGATAGAAACTGTGTTGTAACTTCAATAGAGAGATAGCTATGATTTATTTAATATATTTATTCATGTTCGCTGTAATTTGTTCGATTTTAAGCTTTAAGTTAACTTCAGGAAAACGCTTTAAGATCACAATGATTATAGTATCGTTATTGCCATTTGTAGGAGTTTATTTACTATCGAAGCTCTATTTCTTAATTGATGATTCTACTAAAGGAGGAGCTCCTATGTATGAAACATTGTATTACACGGTTTCGATGCCCTTTGTTCTCTTTTATGTTTTGTCTAATTTAGTTATCTATTTAATTCGAAAGAAAAGCACAGGAAGCTCTTTGGTGTAAAGGCGTATCATTTAAAAAAGGGACGTTTAATATCCGCATGGATGCGGTTGAAGGGGTTTAACAATCAATAATAATTCCGACCAATAAGTACTAACCTCTTGAAATTAAATGCCTTACATTTAAAACCAATCATGGCACAGCTTTTACTAAAGGATCATCAGTGCTTTCCTGAGTCAAATGGTGATGAGCCATGTATTTTGCAAGAAAATCAAAATCATTATCCTCACCTACATCATAATAAGTTTGGGCAAAGCGATACTCAATTTCTGCAGATTGGTCAAGACTTCAATTATATTAATAAAAAATGGTAGTTTCTCAGGCATAATCACACAATAGGTTGAAACGCAGTTAGCGAGTCTAACATTGTTGCATTACCTAAACCTTGTCGCGGTGCGACTGTTGAAAATGCACCTTGTTCGCCATGCAAGGCCATGTAATTAAGTAGTACCGTTTCAACTAATAAGTTAACGTTATTCGCTGATGGCGCAGAAGCAGTATCAACTGATGCGTCAGGGCGCATAAAACCAATTTGCTGTTGTCTTGCCATTTGATCTGCATTTCCTCCAGCGAGTTGAGGTTTACCTGTAGGGTTAAAGACTAAAAAGAATGATGCACCCGTAGATGAGTTATCACCTGTCCACTCGCCTTTGCCTCTTCCTTCAATAGAATCGTCAATACGGCCATTGCTGGCAACAGAACCATCGCTAAATACATACATCATTAATGGCATATTTCTTCGAGCCGCATATTCTAAACACGCCCCCATACAACGTCCAGCACGTAAATCACGTAATTCTCCTGTACCACGTTCACCGGTATGATAATCAAACCCACCCATAGTTACCGTGCCTGCACCCGAGAAGCCATTTACCACCAGCTTCATAATAGAAGCGGTTTTTTGAAACTCCGTTTCAGAATCAAATTCATCTAAGGTGAATATCCCCGCAGGGCCAACGATGTCAGGATCTAAAAGTGGATTTAATGTTGAGGGATCACCAAAGCGATCCGCCAAATCGGCACTTTGCACGTAGCCACAATTAACCAGGTCTTTAATAACATCATCTCGGGTAACTTGGCTGTTAACTGACGCCATTTTTTGTGCACTTATACGTTGAATACTTTCCATTACGGCAACCGCGTCTTTTTGCGAAAGCAAATTAAATAAGTCGCCAACATCCACTAAGCCAGTAACATCCGTAGGTCGATCAATTTTGGTGGGACGTTTACTTAAATCAATGAAATTTGTTGCTGACATTGAGTTGCCACCTGAGTCACTATTGCGTGAGCCAATTAATGGCATTAACGAACCATCAGCCCCCGCAGCCGAAATTGCGTACATGGGATTGTGCGGATTATTACTGGTATCGTTATCTGAACGACTAGGGAGAACAGCGCCATTAATTAGGGCTCTGGTTTCTGTTGAGGTTTTCTCTAAAATACCCCGTAAAAACTGTGAGTCAGAATGGAAAGCTAAGCCTAATTCTGTATTGATAAAGTCTGATAAACCACTTAAAGGATTCGCGATTGACGGTGCCATATCGCCGGGTAACCCCAGTTTGTTGTAACCTGCGGTTGATAGAAAATCTTGTTGACCACCCGCACCACCCACCAATACATTAGAACCCGCAATATTAGCGCCACCTGCTAAGTCAAAACTGATAAAAGGAATTTTTCCTGCGCCTTCAATGTTGATACCACACGATTCTCTTAACGCTTCTAAGTCTGGAGAAAGCGTCGCATTAGCTTTATTAGGATTGGCGAATAAACTAAACAGCGACAAACCAGCAACTGCATGACCACCTGTTCGTAACCCCGTTGAAATGAAGTCACGTCGAGTCATCGGTTTTTGATGATCAGGAAATAATAAAGGGCTGTTTGGGTGCAAGTGTTTAGGTCTGGTCATTTTATTGTCCCTTTAATCTTTCTATCGAACGTGTCTTTAACATTTTTGTTTAGTAACATAATTTGCTCCTACTGAACCAGCATCACAGCACTGGCAAGAACGGCGGCACAACTTGCTTTTGCAATAGTGCGTGTTCTTTCTTGCGTGCAGGTACCTTCACAAACTGATAGTCGCGTTGTTAAACTATCTAGTTCGCTATACACCAAGGTTTTGTCAGGCTGCGTTGCCACAGTAAGGGGGATTAATTGCGCTAACAGCGGCGTTAGTAAATTCGTTCGTTGACTACTGCTTAGTGCAATATTGGGTGGTTGAGTAAAATCAACATCAGGAAACCAAGTGTTACGTATACTGGTGTCTTCAATAGCGGTATCACAATAGGCAATGGCTAATTGAGTAACGCCCATTTGCTGAGCAGATATAAAGGTATCAATATTTTCAATACTCGGTAGTTGGCGTTTAACCAATTGATAGGTATTAAAAACCTTTGCCGTTTGTTGCGATACGCCAGTTAATACACTCATATTATGGTTAATTTCAGCAAAGTATCTAATGCCAATATGCGCTGTTTCTGTAGTCGCAGCTACTTCGTCAGGTGTGGTAAATACTCCTGGCACAGTAACGTTGGTATGTTCACCAATTTTTTCAAAGGTTAAGAAAAATTCGTCTTGGCTGGCGCCTTTTTCAAGACCAATAATCGTCCCTAATGGTGAAATAATCATTGGCTCTGTCAAATTCTGTCCACTCGTAATTGAAAGGTCAATATTACTGTATGCTTGGCCTTGTACACTTTCTTTACCATTTAAGCCAATGCGTAAACTTTTTAGATCAAATGCGGTAGATACAGGTGTCCCATCAATGTTAACAATAGAAGCACCGTTAAATAAGTAGCTATAATTATCAAATTGGCTAACTTCAAACATCACATAAGTATTGTCTAAGTTGATAAGTTCACTGATGGAAAACAATAAAAAGAACTTTTCACCAACGCCCACGTCATAGTTTTGTGCAATTTGTTCTTGCCCTAATACTCGATTATAAATGGCGAGTAAGCGGATATCGCCTTGCCAAACATGTTGGTTGGAAGCTTCTTTGCCTAAAATAAGTGCGAAACTATCGTCCCAAGTTGCCAATGGAGCAATATCTTCGTCGGTGATCTCAATTAAATTACCATTCACATAAATGCGTCGACCTGTTGTGGCATTGTATGTCAGCACCACATGTTGCAAAGTCGCTTGCAGTATTTCATCAGCATCGGGTGTACTTAACGCGGGATCGCCGTTAGCGTTTGAATTTTCTGTTCGTAATAAAAAATCATAGTTATATTGTGTTTGGCCGAGCATAAAGTTTCTGTCATTATCGCCTGCTGAATAAGTAATCATACGTGCAGGCCCTTCTTGAACGACGTTATTGGGTGTTATCCACGCTTCAACTGAAAACTCACCAGTAGAAGTAATCAAATCATGTAGCTTTTTACTACTGGCGGTACTTGCTTGTGCTTTGCCATTGTTGAATGTTAATCCCCAACTACCTAGCCATTCAATATCGCCATTCAGGGTCAAGTTAGCCGCAGGAGAAATACCTGAAGTGTCATAAGCAATGTTGCCTTCGCCGGTTTTAAATTGATATAAAGCGATGATATCTGACTCAAAGCGGCCGCCGCTTGATGCGGTAATACCGTCAGTTAATCGCAATGATTTAGATACCAACATTTCTTCTGAAATTTCATCAACCTCAATTTGATTACTAAACGCAGTAATAGCATTTAACATGGTTAGACTGTTTTCTTGGCAATTACTCCAACAATTATGAAATTCACTGCCTAAACGTATAACGAGCCTTGATTGAGAAGGGCTGTCTAAGTTCATGACTTGTTTAGCTGACTCATAGGCTTGCTCAAGATCATTACTCGCAAAGAAGGGAGATTGCGCAGAATTCGATGATTCGCTATGACAAGCGACACAATATTGATTAACTACTGGGTATACGTGTTCGTTAAATAGGGCACTTTCATCAGGAAAGTTTTTGCTCGCACCTGGCTCACGAATCACAGGAGCAGACAATTCGATAGTGTTTGCTGTTACCACTCTGTCGTCAGACCATAACTTGATCCATTGCTCCATGTTTTCACCACAAGCACTATCGCTAGCTAGCCAGCAATTATGACCACCAGCTACTTTTTCTACTAGGCGAGATGAAGCCGGACTCGTTAAATTAACCAGTGAACTTGTCGCTGCATAGGCATCATTAACATTGTTACGGCTGGCAAAGTAGGGAGCTTGCCCACCTTCTGTATGACAAGCACCACACTTATCTTCTGTGGAAATATTGTCCCAAAGAAAGGTTTTATACTTTTGAATATCTTCAGTTGTGGGTGCAGGTCCCGTATATTCTGTCGACTGTGGATCTTGCTGTGCAGGTGGGTTTGTTTCTACTTCACCGCCACCGCCGCCACAAGCGCCTAAAGTTAGCACTAACACGAATGTTGAAAGATATTTCGTTAAGTGATTACAAAAGTTGTTGTTAAGGTGATTATTAAAGTAATTGCTTATGAAGTTCATCACCTTTATTCCCCCATACAATATTCGCCAACTTCAGCAAATACTCGCTTAAGTTGATAATCGTTTTGCTTAAACGATTCGGTTGTTGAACTGATTTGTGCTAAATCGTCGTCGCTTTCAGCGTCACGAAGGCAAACAGTGTTAAATACTTTTTTTACTTGGCAGTGCGCAAATGCTTGGCTGTTAGCAAACTCTTGCCCTAAAGATTTTGCGCCAACACCTTTTCCACTTAAATTTTCATCCCAGCCCAGTTTTTGATTCACACCTTCACGCCAATAATTTTGCCATTGGTCGTCTTGAGTTACAAAACCATAAGGAAACGTTGTTGCATTATTATGATACTTACTTTGAACACGCGTACCCGTTGTTGGATCTGTTTGACCTTGTTGGTTGTATGAGAGCGAGCCAGATTCACCTGTTGGGTCTGTTTCACTATTAAAGTTATATTCGTAATAAGCAAAGGCTTGAGCCAATGGGTCCATACCACTATGACAACCTAGGCAATTATTAAGAAATAAACGGCTATCGCCTCCAGGGCTTCTACTCACATCTTGACGAATACGGTCTGGAGAACGCGTGGTGTCTTTTAAAGGCTCTAAGTCAGTACATAAATGGTTCATTAACGTAAATCTGACCATGGCTCTATTCGTACCCAAATAGAAAAATTCTTTCGCTGCGGCTCTACTTGTTAGCACGCCAGCGGTTGCGGTAGCAGGTAAACCACTTAAACTTGATTGTGAAGTTCGCTCTAAAGCGTCTGATAAGTCAATGAACTGATCTTCGAGTGCTTGATAATGCGCATTATTGCTAATGCTGTAGGCAGGTAAACCCAAACTACTTTTGCCCACATAAAGAATATCTGCTTGTAAAATTTCTCTAAAATCAACATCGTCTCTAACCAAACCAATTAAGGTTGCACTGTAGTCGTTGAGTGGCGCAAAAATATCTTGATCGATATTCGTCGATGGAGTCGCAAATAATTTTAAGGTGGTGGAATAGAATGCTGGCGTTTCCATCGCTTTATAAGCCGCTTCAATAGGCTTATTCTCATCAAGTAATATCATCATTTCTAATAAGGTAATTTCTGACGCAGAAACACCTGTTAATCTGTCGTGTAGCTGTTTTGCTTGTTCTAAGGTTCCCGCATGGGCATTTGATATCGAACTCGTTGCAATGAATAATGCTAAACAACAAAAAAACCTGCTAATGAAAGTTGTTGGTTTTAGTCTGTTTTTATACGAATCTAATCGTATGTTAGAGCGGAGTTGCATTTTTATAAGATCTCCATGAAAGTCTTTAGCCACAAAAATAAAAACGTAGTAGATAAAATTATTAAATAATGGCTAATAAATCAGCAATTAATCAACTGTTTTGTGTGATATTCAACCAATAAAGAACATCGATTGGTTAAATATAAATCAATAAAAGTATTGAAACATTGAAACTATGTGATAATAATGTCAAGAAATTTTACACTTTTAAGTAAAAAAAAGACATAAATTATAAATATCGCATTGATAATATCACCGTTGATTAACTTTTTGCAGTAAATACGCTTAAAAAGTTAATAACTAGAAAAATAGTGTCGGATTTTTTTACAATTATTGATTTTGTGGTTGAATGTCTGGCGTTATAGGGTAATAATGTCGAAATAATGCCAGAAGTTTTTTACACTTTTTAGCTATAGTGTACGTTGTTTAAATGATGCGTTAAGGGAATTGAATGAAGCCGAAGCTGGGCTATAACATATTACTCATGTCTGTCGTTTTGTTGCTTTGGGCGTGTAATACTGAAACATCAATTAAGGACGAAGAACCAGACCCAGTGCTGGTTGAGTACCCTGTTGTCTATATCGAACGAACCCTTGATACCCAAACAGATGAAAATGGTGTAACACTCGCACGTTTTGACGCACGTGATCCTGCTATTTTTAATGCTGGCGCTAATTTATTAGTCAAGAAAAATGCCTTTGCTGACTCTCCCGTTACAAATTTAACATCATTATTATTTGGTGAAGATCAACTTATTGATATTCGAGACTTAAGCATTTCTGATGATGGTCAAGAAATGCTTGTTTCAATTAGAGCGCCAGAAATAGAAAATGCTGACGAGGAAGATCAACCTCGCTGGAATATATGGCGTTATCAATTATCGACCCAAATCCTAGAACGCATAATAACGAACGACACACTTGCTGAGCAAGGTGATGATCTAATGCCATCTTTCTTACCTGATGGTCGTATTATATTTGCCTCTACTCGCCAACGTTTATCGCGCGCTATCTTACTTGACGAGGGTAAACCACAATATACAGCTTTAGATGAACGCCGAGATAACGAAACTTTCAATATTCATGTGATGAACGCTGACGGCACATCGATAGAACAACTTACTTTTAATTTAAGTCATGACTTCTATCCTTTAGTTTTACAAAATGGTCGAATACTTTATAGCCGTTGGGACGCTATGGGTGGAGAACACGGCATTAATCTGTATAGCATGAATCCTGATGGCACAGACAATACCCTTGTTTTTGGTTGGCACTCACATCAGTTAATGCTTGATGATGAGAATGAACAAGTAGAGTTTATTAAACCGCAACAAATGCCAAATGGTGATATTTTAATGTTGCTGGGCTCGCAGGATGAAACGGTTTATCAAAAAAGACCGGTACTAATAAACATTACTGATTACATTGATAACGAACAAGCAACAGCAGAGTCTGGCGCTCAAGCAAATGCGGTAACTGATTTAGTGCTAAGTGATCGTTTTAATTTTAACTTCTCATCCGATTTTTCTGAATCAGGCCGACTAAATTACCTTTACCCGTTACCCGACAGTAGTAATAGATATTTAATGAGCTGGGATCTTTGTCGTGTCGTTGTTGCCGATGTGATTAAAGCATGTGGCCAGTTAAGTGCGGAAGAACTGGCTGATGAAGCGCTCGAACTTGCTGAACCATTATTCGAGTTATGGTTATTAAATAATACCGATAATACTCAGCAACTTGTTGCTACAACGCAAGCGGGTAAAATCATAACTGAATCAGTTGTGATGAGGCCATCTGAACAAGCAAAAACATTTATTGCTGATAAAGTTATTGGTAATGAACTCGATGCTCAGTTAAGTGGTGAACTTGCTGGGGCTATTCATATTCGTAGTGTTTACGATTTCGACGGAATAGATGCCACGGTTCAAAATAATAATCCAGAAGGGATCGCTCGTTTAAGTGACCCGTCATTAACACCAGCTGCTGATTTACCTGCACGTTTTTTACGACTGATTCGAGGTGTTCCTATGCCACCTGACGAAGTTAGAGATATTGCTAACACTGATTTCGGTCGTAGTAATAATCAATTAATGCGAGAAGTTATTGGCTACACGCCGATTCAGCCTGACGGATCTGTGAAAGTTAAAGTACCGGCAAACACGCCATTTGCTATCAGCATCTTAGATGAGAACGGACAACGTATAAATGGTAGACATCTACAGTGGCTAACGTTAAAACCCGGAGAAGTTTTAGAGTGTAATGGTTGTCACACCGCCAGTAGCGAGCAGCCTCACGGAAGATTAGATGCGCAAGCGACAAGTATTAATGCTGGCGCAATGGGTGGAACTGCTTATCCAAATGCCACGCAAGCCATTATTCCAACCCAAGGGCAGACCATGGCGCAAGCTGATGAAATGGTGAATGGTTTAGCAGAACTTACCTCAGAACTTAGCTACCAAGACCAATGGACTGACCCTAATATTTCTACAGTAAATCCAAGCATAAATTATGCTTATGAAAACCTATCTACTTTAATGCCCAATGGCGTAGAATGTTTTGATAATTGGACAGCTTATTGCCGTATTCAAATAAATTACGTAGAGCATATTCAGCCATTATGGGATTTGCCTCGTGAATTACTTGATGACGATACGCAAGAATTTATTGCCAACCAAACGTGTACAAGTTGCCATAGCATTGCTGATAGCGATGGTTTTTCGCAAGTGCCGGCGGGACAATTAGATTTCTCACCAAGCGTTTCGAGTGATCAACCTGCGCATTTAACCAGTTATCGAGAACTGTTTTTTAATGATGTTGAGCAAGAAGTCGTTGATGGTATTTTAATTGATCGATTAATCCCTGTGCTTGATGAAGACGGTAATATTGTTTTTGAAGTTGATAGTGAAGGTGAACTTATTTTAGATGCGGAAGGTAACCCTATTCCGGTTTTAACTACGTTAGGTGTACAAAGTATACTTTCAACAAATGGTGCAGCGTCAAGCGGACGTTTCTTCGAGCTGATTAATAATCTTACTCATCAAAATATGATGACAGCTGACGAAAAAAAGTTATTGCGTGAATGGTTAGATATCGGCGGACAATATTACAATACACCATTTTACTCTCAAGATTAGTGAGTAAATTTTTGAAAATAGAGAATGCAAACGATATGAATTTTACAATAGATACTTATGTTGAATAACCTAGCAAGAATAACCTTTTTATTGGTTATTATTTTATTGAATTCAAAGGTATTAGCAGAGTCTTCTCAAGCTAATACTTTGCATATTGACGTTCCTTTTGTAGAATTGCATTCAGGTCCAAGTGCGGGTTATCCGGTTGTCCATATAGTCGAAAAAAATGAAAATATAATAGTACTTCTTAAACGCACTTCCTGGCTTAAAGTAAAAGATAAGCGTGGTATTGAAGGCTGGCTCCATGAAGAGGATTTATTTGGCTTAAGTCAAAATGGCAAAGCGATAAATCAAGAAGATAATTACCAAGACAATTTTCAGAACCGTACTGTTGAAGGTGGGGTAATGTTTGGTGATTTAGAAGGGGCAAATTTTTATAACGTTTATCTAGGTTACGCTTTTACACCTGTTTTTAGTGCAGAAATCTCGGCAGGTAAAGCACTGGGTAATATTTCAGACAGCAATATATATGAAGTCATGCTGTTCAGTCAGCCCAGACCCGATTGGACAGTAACACCCTATATAGGTATAGGTGGGGGAGTTATCGACACTCAACCTCATAGTGTTTTAGCTGACTCAGAAAGTCGACAAAATACCTTAATGAGTGCCGCTGCAGGCATTAAATATCACATTGCTCGCAATTTTTTATTACGAGCCGAATATAAGCTCTCGTTAGCATTAACCGACCGAGATACCAATGAAGAGATCCACACATGGAAAATAGGTTTCAGCGTATTTTTTTAAAACGGTTTATTACTGTAAGCACATTATTGATATGTGCACTGTCTTTCTCTTATGCCGTAAATGCTTCAGAGCAAGAACTCGACGCTCAAATACAAGTTAAAGCGGATGTTGAACGACGCGAAATTTTAGATGACGTACTTGATTCAGAAAATTTCGAAATAGGACTTCAAGGCGGTATTATTTCGATTGAAGATTTCGAAAACAGTGGTTGGATGGGCGTACACATTGGCTATCATATGACCGAAAACTTCTATTTGAAAGCTCGCTATGGTCAAGGTAAAGGTGGCGAAACCAGTTTTGAGAAATTAGTAAATTCAGCGCCATTGCTAACAGATGAACAACGAGATTTAACCTATTACGGTTTAAATATTGGCTACAATCTTCTTCCCGGGGAAATCTTTTTCAGCAAAGATTTAGTACTCAATAGCATATTTTCAATAGAGCTTGGTGCAGGCAGCACAGAGTTTGCTGGTGACGAACAGTTCACCGTTAATTTTACGGCTAATTACCGAGTATTCATTAATGACTGGGTAGCATGGGATATTGGCATGAGTGATTATGTTTTTGATACACAAGTCACCGGTGAGTCTAAAACAACGCACAATCTGAATTTCGTTACTGGGTTTTCTGTTTATTTCTAAGTGTAGATGTACTTAATATCTAGGAAATAAATACTGAAATATTCACGGTTAACTATAAAGGAAAATATATGTTTTTAATTAAGTCTTGGCGCAGAAGTTTGTTGGTTATGCTTGCCTTTTTTATCTCAATGAATGTACATGGAGTTACCATAGGCCAACCTGCACCTGATTTTACTTTAAAGGATATGCAAGGTAAGAACTTTAATTTAACCGAGCAACGAGGCAACATTATTTTAATTAATTTTTGGGCTTCATGGTGTGGGCCGTGCCGTAAAGAAATGCCGGTACTTCAAGAATTACAAGATAAATACCAAGACTTAGGCGTTCAAGTATGGGGTATTAACGTTGAACAAGAAAATCAAGCAGGTAAGGATTTTCTCGCTAATTTGGATTTAAGCTTCTCAATATTTTTTGATGAAACCAATAAGCTTTCTGAGACATACGATGTACAGGCTATGCCAACAACCGTTCTTGTCGATCGCGATGGTATCGTGCGTTATGTCTATCGTGGTTTTAAAGACGGTTACGGAAAAAAGTACGCTAAAGCGATTAAAAAGCTGATTAGAGAATAGTAGAACAGAAAATGAAACGCATAAACCTAGGAGTTATCTTTGATCAAAACTATTGTTAAAGCTGTTTTTTTACTTTCTCTTATGAGTTTAACGGGTTGCGCAAGCTTATCCATTGAGCCCTGGGTAAAACCCTATGAAAGGCAAAATTTAGCAGACCCCATTATGAGTGCGTCTCGTCATCCTATTGCAAGTAAGCATGTTGCTCATGTATTAGATGGACGTGAAGCCGCGCGTGGCGCAGAAGGGGCAGAAGGTGGTGGTTGTGGTTGTAACTAAATTCAATAGCATGCAAAAAATGAAAGCAGGTGCTTTATCAGCGTCAAAACTTATCGCTAAGTTAAGAATACACTTAAGCATTTGCTTAAGTGTATTCTTTGGTTTTATTCTTAGCATCACTTCAAGCCAAGCTGCCGTTTTAGCAGCAGATCGCGTTGATGTGCTTTACCACAGTTATGAAGGTGGTGGGATGAAAATCGACGGTCCGTCAATTCTCTTGAGAAAAAAGGCGACAGAATCTGTATCGGTTACCGCATATTATTATTTAGACAGTATTTCATCAGCGTCTGTTGATGTACTCAGTACCGCAAGCGCCTACACTGAAGAGCGAAACGAAGGGCAACTAGGCATTGAATATTTACACGAAAAAACCATTATGTCGTTCAATGTACGTCAAAGCGATGAAGATGATTATTTCGCGCAGTCGCTAAGCTTCAATGTCTCGCATGATACGTTTGGCGATCTCACTAATATTAGTATGGGTTTTTCTTATGGCGACAATGATATCAAACGTAATGGTGACGAGGTTTTTGAAGAAGAAAGCCAACAATACCGTATACGCGCAGGTTTAAACCAAATATTAACCCGAAATTTAACTGCCAGTTTAAGTATTGAAGCTATCGCAGATGACGGATATTTGAATAACCCTTATCGCACCGTCCGCTATATAGACAACTCAACGCCTTCAGGTGTTGGTTACCAATCTGAAATATACCCACAAACGCGAAATTCATTTGCGACCAAATTATCAGCCAGTTATTACCTGCCTTATCGAGCCGCACTTTTTTTTCACTATCGCTACTTTAGTGACAGTTGGGAAATAAAATCTAATGATGTTGAGCTAGGTTATAGGCACCCGTTGGGTGATGCATTTGAGCTTGAACTAAAATTGCGCTATTACGAGCAAAGCCAAGCAAATTTTTATAGTGATTTATTCGCATATAAGGATGCACAAAACTATCTTGCGAGAGATAAAGAACTTAGCGACTTCGACAACATGACGGTAGGTATTGGAATTACGTATTCATTACCTGATAGTTTATCGTTTGGGAGTTCGCGTTCTGAAGCTTCATTGCAATGGGATTATATTGATTTCAATTATAACAACTTCAGAAACCCTTTAGATGAAGGTGGAGTAGGTAATGAATCTTTATATGGTTTTTCTGCTAATGTAATTCGTGCGTTTTATAGCGTTTATTTTTAATATTCTTTATAAATTTAGACAATTTGAAAGCTGCCCTAGGTGTAATTTATGAACATGAATATTTACTCTTCTTCAGTGCTAACCCGCGTTAATAAATCGCTGGTTTTATCCATTAGCATTCTACTTTTATCATTGGTTATGTCGGTTAATAGTTTCGCGAATGAGCCAGATTCTTCAAAAACTAACGGGACGTTATCAACAGAACTTGAAGACATTAAAAAACAGGTACTGAAGTTAAATCGAGATCTGTTTATTTTGGAAGAAGATTTATTATTTCCAGCGAGTACACAAGTTGCTGTTTTTGTATCTGTTGATGTTGGTCGTTTTTTCAAAGTTGACAGTGTTGAGCTGAAAATTAATGACAAAAATGTTGCTGGCTTTCTCTATACTGAACGCCAACGTAAAGCACTTGAAAAAGGTGGTATTCAGCAAGTTTATTTAGGAAACCTAAAAGAAGGGAAACACCAATTAACGGCAATATTCACCGGCTTTGATGGAGAAGGGCGTAGCACCAAAAGAGCGGTTACTCATCAATTTGAAAAAGATGATGACGTAGTGATGATTGAATTAAAAGTAGAAGATAATGAATCAAGTTATCGTGCTAATGTTCGTGTTGAAGAGTGGGTTTTATAGTTAGTTATGCGCCTTAACTTGAACCCTAACTTGGACTTGAGCTTTGCCCATATAGTCAAAGTCGTACTGTTAAGTGGCATAATAAGTTTAACAATGGTTAAGCCAACCTTAGCTGACACGGTTGCTGCACCCGCGCACCTTGAAGATAAGTTATACCGGAAAGCCTTATACTATTATTTTACCGGTGATTTCGGCGAGGCGCTCAACCAAATTAATTTGAATCGTCAACGCTTTAATAGCCACTCATCACGAAGTCGTCTTTTCGAAGCTGGTTTGCAAGTTACTGTTGGTCTGCATCATCAAGCAACCGAATCATTGAAAGCACTTCAAATAGAACAAACAGGTGCGATGGTAAATAATGTTGATGAAAGTAAATCGAATACGTCCCCTAAAGAATTAAGGTTAATTGCTTTATTACAATTAGCCGAACAACAAATTCAACAAGGCGATACCAACACGGCTAAACAAACACTGAGTCAAATTACAGAAATTTCCAATCCTTATAACGACCAATATCAAATTTTAAATCAGCTTGCCTACTGGCCAGAATTACCTATACAGTCAGCCACTGCTTCTGAAGAATTTCATGATGATAAGTCATCAGAACGACAATATTTTTCAGATGCCTATATCAAACTGAATCAAGCTTTATTGCATATGGAACAGGGTGATTTTGAACTGGCTAAACCTAAACTAACAGCAATAAAAAATACGCTGTGGTTACCGCCTTCTAAAACATTTTGGGACTTGTTGTTTAATCCTTTTTCCGATGAAAATGAAGAAGGGCTCAGTGAAAAAACTAATGATGAAAAAATTCAACAACAAGCCGTTAATGATTATGCACAATTATTATTGGCTCAAATGTATGTGAAACAAGAACGCTACGAAGCGGCTTATTATGAATTAAAGGATTTTCCTCAAGACAGTCCTTACACCGAGTCAGCACTCTTTATTTTTGCTTTTTCAGCGCAAAAAATAAAACAATATACGATGTCATTAAAATTATTTAATGTGATCAAAGAACGTTTCCCCTATTCATACCTAGGTTGGCAAGCGTCGTTGTTACTGGCTGGGCAAGTTGTCGACCAAATGTCGCTTGAAGAAGGAATGACAAGTTACCAAAATTCAGAGCGCTTATATAAACAACGAATAACGGAATTAGACAATTTTCATCAAATGTTTTTGACGACGGACGACTTATTAACCTTCTCTCCGAAAAAAGAAAACTTCCTATTAACGGTTACTAAGCCTGCAATATCGGCTCAGTTGACGATGCCATTTTTCACTAATAACGTGTATTCAACAGATTCTGTTTGGTTACAAAAAGCTTTGTTAGATAACGAACTACAAGCAGACTTTCAAACATTAGTTGAGCTAGATTTAATTACTTCACATTTGAACGGGCAACAGCAAAAAAATCAATGGTTGAAAGATACCTTAACGTTAAATAGTAAACGCAAGACTAAGGTTTTTGAAGCGCAACAACAAGCGAATTATCGCGCCATTATTGCTCAGCTAAGCGACAAAAAACAATCTATTGCTAACATTGTGGCCAATGCAGAATCAGAGTTACAAGGAGATGTTTTTGCTAGTCAAGAGCAAGAAGAATGGCTTGAACGTATTAAGGCAAGTAAACAGGCAATTTCTAGCATTGATGGCAACAGAAATATAGAAGAGTATCAAAACAGATTAAAGCGTGTTGAAGGTGTGTTGACTTGGCAGTTACAGCAATCGTTTCCTGAACGATTATGGCAACATAAAAAACTGCTAAAAGAAATTGATCAACTTTTACTGCAAGCCAAACAGCAAAGAAATCGATTTGCCGTGCTTAAAGATTCAAGCCTATTGTTATCAGACTTGGCAGAGCGCATTGAAAACAGTGCAACGGGCATAGAAGCACAGTTAGTCAATGTTGCTAAATTAAGAGAGAAGACCAGTAATAAGATACAGAAAAATGTTCGACAATTTGTCGATAACCAACGCTTGGTATTAGAAGCTCATTTATTAACGTCTCGACATGAAATGGCTGCCGTTTTAGAAAGTATGGCTAAGTTTGATAAACGCATTGAAAAACAGTTAGCCCCTAACTTGCTAAATAAGGAAACGTTGTAATGCATCGTATTCCTTTACATCGGCCAATATCACTCATATTTTTGCTAAGTTGTTTAATTATTTCTGGCTGTATGAGCACGTCAAATGATGCTGATCTTGATAAGCCAAAAAATCAGCGAGCAAGCTTGTCTGATCTTGCTGAACAACAAGGTACCCTAACATTAGAAAAATTTACGGCAGATAAAGCCGTAAGAGCTGAAAAACTTGCTGAGATATACCAACAATTATTGACCTTAGAGCCGGATCCTCAAGTTAAAACTAAGGTGGAATATCGTTTAGTGCAAATTAACACAGAGGTCTTTGAAAATGAGTCTTTCGGTGGCACAGACAACGGCAATGGTGATGATGTAAACCTGACATTAGCTCAACTGAAAAAAGATGACAAAGCGTTAACAACCCTGATTGTTAGTTATCAAAAGCTGTTAAAAAATTATCCAGAACACAGTGAGAATGAACATATTCGCTATCAACTGGCTAAAGCATTGGATTTACAAGGAAGAATAGATGAAAGCTTAGATGAAATGGAGCTTTTAATTACGCAGCATCCTACGACTAAATACTTAGCTGAACTTAATTTTAGGCGTGGTGAAATCTATTACAACCTCCAAGATTATTCTGCGGCTATTAGCGCTTACGATAAGGTAGTAAAAGCACCAAACAACGATAACTACTTAGTGAATAGTATTTATATGTCAGGTTGGTCTTTGTTCAAGTTGAATAGGCTACCTGAAGCTGATATTGCCTTCTTAAATGTATTTGAAGCGATAATAGCGGCTGAAAAACAACTGCCTTATCAAAATGAATTTTCTTTTGCTGTTTTGAATGACCGTTATCAAAATTTGGCTATCGATACCCAGAGAGTATTAAGTGTTTCATTAAGCCAACAAGCGCAATCTGAATCTTTGGTTAAGCTAGTGAAAAAGCAACATTCGTCTCAATATTTAGCGTTATATCAACATGTGTTATTTGAAAATTTGGCAACATTTTTATTGAACAAAGAATTAAAATCGGATGCAGAACTTACCTATAAAGCTTACATAAACTTAGAAAAAGACAATATTTGGTCTGCACGATATTCATTAGCCTTATTAGACATATATCATCGTGATGGAAAATTTTCGTCGATGCATCAGCTTAAAAATAATTACATTAAGCAATATGGGCTTGAGGGTAAATTTTGGCACCAAACGTCCTTATCAATACAAGATGAGTTACTTCCTCATTTACTTAAATTTAGTGATGAACATGCTCGTCGTGTTTACGCTCGTGCTCAATCACAGAGCCAAGGTAAAGTAAGAGTTGAAGACTTCAGTGAAGCGGCAGCGGCACTAGCAACCTATTTGCAATTAGCCAAATTACCGCAGGCTGCAGACTTAATAACGAGAGATGTTTTAACCGATGAATATCTTTATGCAGATGCTAATTTTGAAGCGCAACAATACATAAAGGCACTCAAAAGTTATGAAGATATTGCTTATTACTCTCCTTATGCGACACAAGCGTTAGCACCACTTAAGTTACAGTCGGCTTATGCGACAACACTAACCATTCGAGAGTTGTTAAAAGCTATACCTAATACTGAAAAAACAGATGAAAATGCTCTATATAAGCAACGCATTGATGAACGGAATAACTTCGATAAATTATTTATTAAACAGTATCCAAATGATGACCGCTCACTGCAATTAGCAACGCATGCCGTGCAATACTCATTCGACGTTAAAGATTTTTTTATGGTAAAAACCATGAGTGAATTTGTGCTGAATACCCATGGCGTTATTTATGATTTTGTAGGGAATTCATCTGTGAAAAAAGCAGATACAAGTTATCCAATTAAAAAATTATCGCCAACAGCGTTGAAGCAGGTGCAGATAGCAAGTCAATTATCGGCACACAGTTTATACGAACAAAAGCGCTATCAATTAGCGGAAGACGCTTATGTTTTGGCACTTCATTATGCAGACAAAAAAATAAACACTTGGGGTGAAATACGCAATTTACTTGCGTCGACCATTTATTTTCAAGCGCAAACCTATAAAATTAAACAGCCTAACACTGCTGTATTCCATTTACTTCGTGTTGGAGCTATTGTGCCTGAATCAACGTATCGGGTAACCGCTGAGTTTGATGCGGCTAACTTATTGCTTGAAAACCAAATATGGCAACAAGCGATTGACGTGTTATTGAATATTCAAAAGCATTTTCCCACTCATGAATATACGGCATCTATTCCGGCTAAGTTAGCTTCGTCATACGAAGCGACGCAGCAATGGGAATTAGCGGCGGAACAATTACTTATATTAGTCGCCAATGCAGATAAAAAATCGCATAAGAATAAAGTTGCACAAGCCGAGTCTGATGAGCTCAAACGTGAAGCGCAATACACTGCAGCTGACTATTATTTAAAAGCGGGCAATACTGCTAAAGCGTTAATCACATTTAGAAAGTATGCTCATACATACCCTGAACCGTTTGATATTGCGCAAGAAGTACGTTTTAAAATGAGTGAATTTTATCGTCAGAGCAATGAGCCAAATAAACAAAACTTTTGGTTTAGAAAAATCTTAAGTTTTCATAAGAAGCAAAGCAAAGTATCACCGGGGAAAATACAACCGCGTGCTATCGAACTTGGTTCTTTGGCGGCCTTTTCGTTAGGTGTTGCTCATCAGCAAACATTCAAATATGTTAAATTAAATGCACCATTGCAAAAAAGCTTAAAACGAAAACAAACAGCAATGAAGCAAGCGATACAATATTATCAACAAGTGATTGGTTTTCAGTTAGCTAAGTATGTACCGCAAACGACATTTAATTTAGCCGAAATGTACCGGCAATTAGCGGCAGATGTTTTGAAGTCGGAGCGTCCAGAATTAGACGAACTCGCATTAGAAGAATATGAAATATTACTGGAAGAACTCGCTTATCCTTTTGAAGAGAAAGCCCTTGAAATTCATCTCAGTAATGCTCAACGGTCATGGCAAAATGTTTATGATCAATGGATCGAAAAAAGCTTTTCAATATTGGCTGAAATTGCCCCCGCACTTTATAACAAACAGGAGCGAACTCATGACGTTATTGATGACATGCACTAATCGTTTTTGCTCTATGTTTAAAGCTCAAGCAGCGTTTTTTTATGCGCTTACAATTGTATTAGGCTTGGTGTTACTGCAAGGGTGTTCGAACATCACAGGTAATATGAATGAAAAGTCTAACGAGGCTGAAACACAAACACCAGAAACGTTAGAGTCGCTAAGTAAAGGCATTACAGACTTGGTTGATATACCCAATGCAAGTGGTGAATTATCAACGGATACCGATGACATGGTCGAGGCTGCTAACCGTAAACGAAACGACTATCTTGATCAAAAGCAGCAACGTTTAGCGAATGTCCCTTCATACGTCATCACAAAATATAAACAAGCCTTAACGTTAATGACAAAGCAAGAATGGCTAAAGGCTGAAAAGTTATTTAATGAAATACTTGTTATGCAGCCGCAACTTTCTGGCGCTTATGTTAATAAGGCTTTAATTGCCATTCAGCAAAAGAATTTTAGCGGTGCGAATCAACAGATTGATAAAGCCTTAGAGGTTAATGCTTTAAACCCTTTCGCTTATCAAATGAAAGGAAGGGTTGCTCGATTAACCGGGGATTTTGAAGCAGCTGAAAAAAGTTATCTTAAGGCATTAGATATTTGGCCTGAATATCCTGAAGCTCAAGTTAATCTCGCTATTTTATTAGAGTTGTATCGCGGACGTTTGCTGGATGCGCGAAAGTATTATTTGTCATACCTCGAATTACAAGCGGATGACCAACAAGTTCAACGTTGGCTTGCTGGCGTTGAGATTAAAATTAAACGGGCAGGGTTAGTATTACCTGAGAAACTTGAAAATAAAAGTGCAGAGGAAGGTTAATATGAAGTTTTTTAGAACGATAAAAATGCTAACCATTATATGCACTGGCTTTGCCATTATTGCCCAAGCAGAGGAAGTGAAATCTACTACTGATAACACTTCAAAAGCAGCAAAAAAAACGCTGACAATTGAAAGTAAAGTAACCGGTTCTCAAGAACAACCGAAGGTGCTTTATATTATGCCTTGGCAAGGGATCGCAAACCCAATTAGTATAAATGATAAAAAAACACAGTTAGCAATGCCTGAGTTTAAGCCCATTAACCCAAAAGCATTTAAAAAAGAAGTCAGAGAATTTGCTGCAGAGCAGGCAAGAAAAAAATAAAGAATACAAAAAATATTTAACGTGGTTACTACCCGTTAATGAATACAATTTCAGGATGAGCAATAGGTCAACTATGCCACCCAAACTTTAATATATAAGGAAAATACAATGAGTTTTTTTGACAGTATCATCGCTTTTTTACAGAATGGTGGTTCATTCATTTATCCCATCGCCCTTGTACTAGTTGTAGGTTTAGCTATCACTATTGAACGCTGGTTGTATTTAAATAATGCACATCGTACCAATCAAAAAGCATTTGCGCTTATTCAAAATGCTTTGAAATCAGGTGATATTGAAGCAATAAGTAAACATGCTAAGGGCAATACAGCGCCTGTGTTTGATGTACTTGAGTCAGGTATCTCGCGTTTAGGTCAAGCAAAACGTCGTGAAGATGTTGAATACGCCATGGAAGAAACCATTATGGAGTATATGTTACGACTTGAAAAACGAACGCCATTTGTCGCGACATTAGCGAATATAGCTACATTATTAGGTTTGTTAGGGACTATTATGGGTCTTATCGCCGCATTCTCTGCTGTAGCAAGTGCTGACCCAGCCGAAAAAGCTAACTTGTTGTCTTCAAGTATTTCAATAGCAATGAATACCACAGCATTCGGCCTAATTACCGCTATTCCATTGATATTATTTCATTCTAATCTACAAACTAAAACCGCTACCATCGTTGACTCTATTGAGATGGCTGCCATTAAGTTGTTAAATTCTTTGTCGTTTAATAAGTAAACTGATTTAAATCGAGGGTTACTATTATGAGACGCCATCGTCATCGCAGGGTCAATACCCAAGACGCGGAATTAGATATCACATCATTCATGAATTTGATGATCGTGTTAGTGCCTGTATTATTGCTGAGTTTAGTATTTTCTCACGTACGGATACTTAATTTACAGCTACCTGTACTTTCTGAAGCTGAATTGGCTGAAGACCAAAAAGAACCCAAGATATTGGAATTGGTCATTACTAAAAAGCACTTGGAACTAAATTATCCTGCTGGAATATTATTAAAACGTTTTGAAGTCAGCGATCAAGGTTATGACTTTGCCGCGCTATCAACATATCTACAAGATTTGAAACTTACTTTTCAACAAAATGCCATAGAAAAGAATGACATTGTGATTCTATTAGCACCATCAGTAGACTATCAAACGATTGTGTATGCAATGGATACAGTGCGATCATTTAAAGCTGTGGTTGCTGCAAACTTGGTAGACGCAGAGCTCTTTCCGTTAATATCTTTAGGTGATGCGCCCTTAGATGAATCGACTGGCGATCCTACGAACGATACGAGTGGAGAGCAACAATGAAACAGTCATCAAGATCAAAAAGACTCGCCAAACATCACAAGCGCTTCAATTCTGGCAGCAAGTTAAACCTTGTTGCTTTGATGGATATATTTACTATTTTAGTGTTTTTTCTCATCGTAAACCAATCGGAAGTACGCGTTCTACAAAACATAGAAGAAATTAAATTACCTGTATCAGTGGCTGAAGAATTACCGGTAGAAAACTTGGTGATCACCATATTTGAGAAAACAGTTTTAGTGCAAGAAAGAGCTATTTGGCAAAGTGCCAGTAATGATGTTGGCTTTGTGATGGAAGATAACACGGAATTTCTTGAAGCATTAACAACCGAACTCAATTATCAAGTAAGTAAACGACCAGAATTAACTGAAAGTGAGCAAGAAAAAGGTCGAGCCGTAACCATTATAGGTGATGCGTCAATTCCTTATGCAGTGTTAAAACAGATCATGGCAGCATGCGCAGATACGGGTTATCGTAATATGTCGCTTGCGGTTGAACAGCAAGCTAGAAAAAAACAAGGTGAGGGCTAATATGACCACAGCAACCTTGAATATGAGTACGGGATTTCAAACCCAAAGCGACTTGTTTATATCAAGCCCGCAAGACAAGCGATTTATTCGAATATTGGCTTTATTGCTAGTTGTTTATCTCGTTTTTGCTATTGGCGTACCTTTATTAGAGCAAGTAGAAATACCTCGAGAAGTGAAAGAACAGGTACCGCCTCAACTTGCCAAAATAATGCTAAAAGAAAAACAACTGCCGTTGCCTGAAAAAATAAAAGAACCAGAAATTATCAAACCTGATGACATTGCCGAAGAGCTTAAAGAAGAGCCTGAAGTAAAACCAGAAAAGCCGATTGAGCAGCCTAAAATGACGCGAGAAGCGGCGAGAGAAAAAGCGCAAACATCTGGACTAGCAGCCATGAAAGATGAACTTTTTTCTATGAGAGAAGCTTTTACGGTTATGCCTGAAGCGCAAACTACTCTCGATCAAAATAAAACAGAAGAAGTGAAAGTAAAACGCTCATTTTTAGCGGGTGCAGCAAATAAACAAAGTGAAGGTGTAACTACTTCATCGGTGAGCAGAACAATTGAGAGTGATGCATTAAGTACTAAAAACACGCAAGTTGTTCGTCTTGCAGAAGAAGAAATACTCGCAACTGAAGGCGCTATAGCCGAAGAAGAAGCGGCATCTGTATTGGCAGGACAACGTACCGAAATTAGTATACGTAGAACACTTGAAGCCAATAAATCACGACTTTATGCATTGTATAATCGCGCTCTACGTAAAGATCCTTTCTTAAAAGGGAAGGTCATGTTTGAAATAGAGATTCAACCAAACGGTAGTATTAGTCGTGTCGATATCAAATCAAGCGGCTTAAGCAACGCAAAATTAGAACGACAACTAACGGTTATTTTACGTTCGATACGTTTTCCTGAAGAGGACGTTTCGGTAATGACTACTATTTGGGCGATAGAATTTTTACCTAATTAAAACTGAGTGGTTAGCTTCAAATTCTTAACATTATTATGTGACTTAACGCAGGTTTATTTAGCTTATATTTATGTTTAGTAGCCTAATGCAAAAGGCTTATAATATATTTAAAGCTAAATACTCACTGTGTATTAGTATTCGGATGAGCAAGATGAGTTTCGCCACGAAGAAATGTTTTTATGATATTTCTTCATCCAAATACCTGCGGCTTTATCTTCAGAGTGCCCATCAGCAATAACGAGAGCAGATGCTTCTGAAATCATTTCATTGCTAAAATCGATGTTTTTCATTAACTGATATACACATGGCCACTGATCTTTTAAACCAGTCCATGCCGCTTTTTTTATCCAACCGTTTTTAGGATTTCCACAATCTTTAACTAGCTCTTTATTTATACCCCATGAAGGATCCGATTCGCACTCGCTCGTATAGGTAGGAAAATCAACAAATTTACCTTTGATTCTTACATCAGTCCAGTTGGGGGTCCAATTCAATATCATAATAGGTCGTTTTTCTCGAACTGCTTTTTTGAGTTTATCCCAAATAGACTTATCATTTGGAAGACGCGTAATGGAAAATTTAAGATTTAATGCTCTTATGATGTCAGCGTCACCAAAATCCCATAAACCGGTATAATAAACGCCTTTCCTATTGATAGGGTCATCTGAAAACAAGTGAGAACAACTATCCATTGCTTGCCAATTAGGTAAACCATTACAACTTTGCTCAACATAGTCTGGATACCACCAATCTTCTCGCCCAATGGCACTATGACTACCTATATCTTCTATATAGTTATGGTTCAGCATGTTATTAAAGTCTTTACTCATAGATGCTTGCCAAACTTCTACTTGCAAGTGAATTAGACCTTTACGAAGCGCTCCCCATTGATCTTGAGCACTGATATTTTGATATTCAACTTTTTCACCAAGTTGCTGAATCAATGTTCCAACAACTTTTGATAGAACTCGCTGGCTTGTCCAATTATTTAGAGGGATGATAACTTTTTCAACGTTACTATTTTTAGCAGCCAAAAGAGGAGGAGTGAACAAAAATGAAATTAATAAAAAAGGAATATAGTGACGAGATAAGTACATAGAACCACCTTTTTTATAATGTTTTACTAAATTGAATAATATTTAAAATTCCATTTTCAAACACCGAACCGCGTACTTTCATCTACGCTTTAAACTTTCTTTAAAGGTAATAAAACTGAGTATAGATGAATTTATTATAAAATAACTCTCCATTCTATAATATAGGTCTTAAGTCTACATTTAGCTCTTTAACTAGACTTACATCAAGTTCGGTAAGAACAATACTAGGCTTGGGAAATAAGTGAAACGTGCAACGAAATCATTTGCCACTGATTTATCAGCAATACCTGTTGCAAGCAGTGCTTTTTGCCAAGCTTTGACTTTTGGAAAACTACTTAAAAAATCAAAACCAGTGTGCTCTTCAATAATTGCAGTACGATGTAACAATGGCAACCAAGCAATATCTACTTTACTGATGTTATCTGATTTAAATAAAGCTGTTTTACCTGTCAATTTAGATTCGACTTTTTAAAATGCTTTTATAAAGTTAGTTGTGCGTTCTTCAAAGGTTACTTGGTTTTTGCTACTCATCGTTCCACACTGGGGTAAATAATGCTTAGAACCAAGGTAACTCCATGCGCGATCTAACGCTTTGTCTTCATTTAAAATATTGGGTTCTAGAGGACTAAATTCATCATCTATGTACTCAATGATTGCCTCTGATTCAAATATGGTAGTGCCACTTTCCGTTAATAGAATAGGCACTTGTCCATTAGGTGAAATATCTAAAAACTATTGAGGTTTGTTGTTGAGGTTAATGTATTCTATTTCATAAGGAACTTGCTTTGCTTCCAATGCAGCTGTTACGCGTTGAACAAATGATCATATTTTTAAACTGACTATTTTAAGCATTTTAATTACTTCTTTTTAAGGGGGGTATCTATATGACGTCATAAACTTGTAAAAGACGCGTTTAATTTAACTTAATTGTAAATTAAACGGATAAACACGATATTTTTTATTTTTTGCATCTTTATATAACCAACCGCGTCTTACTGTCTATAACGACTAAATAACTAGGAACGCAACATGCAATTTGATAAAAACATTAACAACACTGAAAATAACTTTATTCATAACAGCTCGTCTATGTTGAACAATATTTTCGGCACCGAAGAGGTGACTCCATTTTGGGTTGCTGACATGAATTTCACTATTGCTCCTGCCATTACAGCTGAGATGCAACGGCTTGTCGATAGAAGTCAGTTTGCCTATGAGTTTAATTCACAAGGTGTGTTCAATGCGATTAGTCAATGGTATCAAGTAAGGCATGACTTAACTTTGCATCCTGAAAATTTTGTCCAAGTAACAGGTGTATTAACCGGCGTCGCATTACTTATTCGAGAGCTAACGAATAAAGAAGATACCGTACTCATTCAGACGCCTGCTTATCATCAATTTAGTAAAGTTATTACGACCGCAGATAGGCAAGTAATTAAAAGCCCTTTAAAAGTTAATAACGGCAAATATGAGATGGATTTTGATGACCTTGAGAATAAGTTAGCAAATCCCCGTGTTAAGGTCATGATTCTTTGTAACCCGCATAATCCAGTAGGTAGAGTATGGACTAAGCCAGAATTACAAAAGCTTGTTGATATTGCCGAGCGACTTGATGTCACCATAATTAGCGATGAAATTCATGCCGATATTATCTACTCAGGGCATAGCTTTAATAGCTTGATGTCATTAGCGCCAGAAAACATGTTGCGCTGATAGGCTCACCCTCTAAAACATTTGGTATGCAAAGTATTTCTAACGGTTATATTTATACTGCGAATGAAGGTATTCAAAAAGATATTCGTGCCGTTGCAGAGTCTTTGTACATAGACCACGGTAATGCTTTTACCACGTTTTCAACTATTGCCGCCTATGATAAAGGCGCTGATTGGCTCGATTCATTGCTAATATACCTTGAGAAAAATGTCGATTGGATTAATGCGTTTGTTGCTACAGAATTACCCAATGTTTCACTATTTCCTGTGGAAGGTACGTACCAAGTATGGCTAGATTTTTCACAAACAGGCCTCGAAGGCAGCGCATTAACTAAGCTGTTTGGAAAAGCAGGCTTCGTTGCTGCGCCAGGCAGTTGGTTTGATAGTGAAGGAAGCCAATTTGCTCGAATGAATATCGCGGCACCATTGGCAGATATTGAAAACGCCTTTAAGCAATTGAAAGAAGTACTTGAACAACCAAGCGAAGCGAACCAAAGCAGTGAGTTTGGTAGTTCTACAAGGTGCTGTTAATTGATAGAGTGCAGTGTAATGGGTTACAGAGAATTGAATATAGTTTAAGCATTTTTAACCTAGGCAAGGCCCCTAATAAAGGGAACTTTCCTTGGCTTAATTAATGGCTAGAATGAACGGTTTCGCTAGCAAAGGCTGCATAAACCGAGCTAAGGTTAATTACAGATATTTTTGTAATAGTCCTTTCCTTTATCCGTTTTTGGGGTGAAGTCTGCAACCCCGCCTGATACCACTTCGAAGTCACAATGTTCCATCATTATTTCTCGAAATTTCTTTCGTGCGCGTTGAACTCTGCTTTTAGTCCCTGATAATGATAAGCCAAGTTTATCCGCGATAGCTTGTTGGCTCAGGCCTTGAAGTTCCGCATATTCTAAGGGAATCCGGTACTTTTCAGGTAATTCCTCTAATAAAGGCTTAATGCATCGAGAAAGGCTTTTATAATTTTGCTCTATAGGATCTTCTTGCTCGATGTGTAAATCTTCTGGAAGTTCATCAAAACTTTTGTGCCGACGAAAATGATCCATAATAACATTATGGGTTAAACGATAAAGCCAACTTCCTAAGGCTGCCACGTACTTTTAATTGATGTAAATTGTTACTCGCTTTGATGTATATTTCTTGGAGTATATCGTCTACAACATTCGGATCAGTTATTTGTTTTTCAACATACCTTTTAAGTTCACTCTTATGACTTTTCCATTCTGTGATCATGTATACCTCAAATTTTATCAGTGATGTTTTCGAGTGGTACTTTATTGGGAACTATATGAACCCAACCTACACTTCCTTTCACAATACACATCAAGTAATGCCCTTAATTTAAGTGCAATAACGATGTTATCTGCTTCTGATATTAGACGTATATTCTCTCTAAACAAGCAAAAGCCAAAGCGATTAATTAACTAAAACTAACGAGTCTAAAATTCCTTGGCCACTATGAATGCCCCCTTCATTTTCATTTGCTGGTTTACTTCGAATAAGGTAGCCCGCATAACCTGCTAATTCACCTAATTCACCTAATTCACCTAATTCAGTTACAGGCTTGCCATCAAAATAAGCAGTAAACAAACCGATTTCACTGACTAAGTCGTTCACCTGTGTCGGCTTACTATCGCGTACAGCAATGGTAGGCACTTTTCGCTCGTTAGGATACAAACGCAACATTAGCGCCTATGCATCATACTCTTCAGGTTTTAGCTGTTGTAACTTTTCGCTGATAGTTTCACCAAAAATACAATGACCACCACCTTCGCCTTGGTTTTTTAATACCCAATCTTGCTTTGTGGCCTGCGTATTAAACCAAGTAATAACGTCTTGGTTAACTGGTTTCATATCTACCAGTACACTTTTTATTAAATGGGACTCTTCTAGTGTTAATCCCCAACGGGCATATTCTTCAGGCGGCATAATGGTTAATAACATTTGCATGGTTTTGCTTGTTGCAAGTTGCTGACTTATTGTGGCATTAACGGCTACATGATGTTGCTCTATAAATAATCTTGTTTGGCTCAAGGTTTGACAGCATACGGCTTCATCTTGTTTTGGTGAGTAGTAATCACTGTATTGGTAACCTGCACGCAAATAAACAACATCAATCGCACCAACGCCTTTAAGCATCAATCGTTGATTAGACCCTGTTGAAAGTTCGGTACTTAATTGTTTAAAGGTACGTCTTACTGTCCGTAAACCGAGTTTTTGCAAGGCCTCTTCAAGTAAGTGTTGGTCGTAAACGTTGTCTTCATTTTCTTGAATAACCATTAAAAATGTAGGTTGTTCTTGCACTTCTGGTGAGGAGATACGCTCATTAATACTCAATGCAGCTTGTGAAATTCCGTAAGCAAGTTGCGCTAATGCTTGGTTATTCGCAGGGGTTGTATCACCGATTTCTGACCACTTTTGATAATCATCTGGCCATTGATTACGCAAATAAGCATGAAGCTCTGTTGCACGTTGTCCAAAAGGTGCCATGCCTGCCGCAATACCATTAAATTCAATGATTTTTGCACCGTGCTCCTTGTCGTCCATAAAGTCAGTACGCATTAACAATAACGGTTTTCTAGCGGGCATAACTCTATTATCAAGGCTGCCATGAGATTGATGATGCAAAGAAAAAAGACGCGCAAAGAACGGATCAGCGTTTGCGACACCAGCCAATGACGTTTGCAAGTATTCATGATCTTCGGATATGTTACTGATCAACTTGGTGATTAGTGGGGTCACTTTACGTAAATGTTGAAATACACTTCGCGTCATCGCTGTGGGCGCAATACTAAACGGACAGTGCCTAGCGGTATTATCTGCTTGACGAAAGGCAACGCCATGCATAATTGCCCATTGTGTTGCGTCATCGAGTATCTCTTGTGAAATGAGTGGTTCAGATACAATGTCCATCATGTCTCCTATCAATGTTATTTTTCTCTACAAACAAGTGTTAAAGCCAGTATTAAAACAAGTATGAATATAAGTAACCTGCACTTATCGCCATTGAAAGTATTACGACTAAAAAGGCAATAATCATGGGTACTTTAAAAATTGATTTTAATAATACAACTTCAGTAAGGCTAGCTCCTGCACTACCAATAATTAATGCCATTACTGCGCCAAGTCCCATCCCTTTAGCGGCTAATGCTGCGCTTAAAGGAATCACTGCTTCTGCTCTAATATATAGGGGTATACCTATAACCGCTGCAATAGGTACGGCAAATAAATTATCTTCACTTGCCACATTGGCTACAAACTCAGTGGGCATGAAACCGTAGATTAATGAGCCGATAGCTATACCGCCAATCAAATAAGGTAATACGGTTTTAAAATCTGACCAAGTGCTCTGCCAAATTTTTAACCACTTGCTTACAGGTTTAACCTTACCACTACAACTACTGCCACAGCCTTTACTTTCAGGTTTTATGTACGCCTCAGGCTTAATGTATTTTTCAAAACCTAATTTTTCTAAAGCGTAACCTGCAACAATCGAGACACCCATCGCGATGATAAAGTAAAAGATGGTTACTTTAAGGCCGAATGTGACCGCAAACAATCCGATAATAATTGGGTTGAGCAATGGGCTAGCAAATAAGAATACCATCATGTTGCCAAAGCCAGCTTTTGCTCTTAGCAACCCTTTTAAAAACGGTATGGTTGAGCATGAGCAAAAAGGTGTAATAGCACCTAGAAAACCCGCAATAATATAACCTTTACCATTTTTACTACTTAATATACTTTGAATCTTATGCGGTGAAATATACTCCTGAAGTACACCAACTACAAAACTGATCAGTAAGAACAGGAGAGTTAATTCTACCGCTAAAAAAGCAAACATATTTAAGGTATCAAATACCATTTGTTGTGTGATGTTCATACAAAATCTCAATAAAACTATAATTCCAGAACAGTCGAATTATAATTTAAATAGTGGTACTGTCAATATATTTCTAGTAATATCGAAATATATTATGTCGCTAGATGTGGAGAATACGATTATGGATATAGAAGTCGCAGCAAAAGCATTAAAGGAGTTGGGTCACCCGACTCGGTTAGCTATCTTTAAACGTTTAGTTAAATCGGGAAAACAAGGGGTTTCGGTTGGGATAGTGCAAGAAGAATTGGCCATTCCAGGTTCTACGCTATCGCACCATATATCAAGCTTAGCTTCAGCAGGTTTAATTACCCAGCGACGTGAAGGACGTGTACTTTATTGTGTTGTTGATTATGATAAATTTCTATCGGTTATCGCCTTTTTACAAGATGAATGCTGTGCTGATGAAGACTAAATAACAGTAATCGCTTACAGTCCCTCAAACATGTATTTATGCCCTAATATGTTCATAGCTTCACTAAACGCTAATGTCAGCTCATGGCTAAGAGTACACCTTCAGCTTATTTGCCCATTTGAGTTTATTGAATACCCAAATGAAGACTATTATTCCTGTAATGTCAGCTGAAATATCTATCATATCAAAGGTTCTATTTGATAAAAAAATCTGAGATACCTCTTCCACTAAAGCTATCACTAAAACTAATATTGCACCAATAGGAACGCGATAACTCATTATTAAGCAACATTTATAGTTAAATGCGATAGTAGTTAATATACTTAACGTTCCATACAGAATGAAATGACCTAGTTTATCTCCATAAGGTATCAAGTCGACTAGGTCGAAAAATATGTTTTTACTACCGATATTTGCCTGAAAAATTATCCAACCGATAAAACTAAACAACAATAATACAGGCAATATTCGCAACATTTTAAAATTACTCTTTATGATCTGATTGAAGTTCATCTTGCTTATCATTTAGTTGCTCTCCTACTGTATACCAATCAATATTTCTAGTAGCAAACATAACGATAGCCAATGAAATGAATGTTAAAAAAGCCCCCATAACTAACGCTAAATCTTCTGCGCTAATAATGACATAAAGTACTGCATATAGAATGAGCAGCAATCCTGAGAACCCAAGTGCTTGTTTATAACCAGCAAGCACATACCGTAAATAGGACAACAACAGGCTTGTACAACAAATAGAAGCAATACCATAAGCAAGTAAAAAGTTAATGTGTTCTGATAATGAAATCAGTAATAAGTAAAAAATCGCAATAGCAAATCCAACTAAAGTGTATTGAATTGGATGTATAGGGAGTTTCATTATGACTTCAAAGATAAAGAAAGTGATAAAGCTTAATCCTATGAATAGCATGCCGTATTTTACTGAACGCTCCGACTGTAAATAAACATCTACCGCTTCAATATGTTTTACACCAAAATGGCTGTTAAAAAGTGAATCACAAGCGCCGTTTTCACATTCGTATATTTTTTCAGAGATATTGCTCGCGAATGACGTTATCTTCCAAGTCGCTTGGTACCCGTCTTCATTAATATTTCTTGATACAGGTAAGAATGAACCGATGAATTGTGGATGAGGCCATGCAGAAGAAGTGCTAACTTCAGCTTCTTTACCGACAGGTATGAAGGAAATAGCTTCCATTCCTCTTAATTCCAGCTGAAAGTTAAATGTTACAGGTGCAGGTGTATTCAGCTCTAAACTTGGCAAGTAAGCATGTAATCCGTTGTTATTTTCTGGCAGTTTACTTCCTGGCTTAAATGGAATTTTCTGGTCTTGCCATTGCAAAGTTGGAATGCTGTTAATGCCTCTAGGGTCAGAAACCGTTGTAGTTAGGTAGGGGGCACCAATCTTTCCACCCTTAGCTTCTTTTTTAATAACGCTTAAGGCTTCTTGCAAAGTACTTTGAAGAATTCCACCACTGATATCAAGGCTTGTGGTGTAAACAGGGACTTTATAAATACCTTTAAGGCGAACATCATTTATGATGGTAGAGGTGATGTTTATTTTGTCAGGTATGATGAATTTTTGTCTAGAAATTTTATTAATGTGCAGTGTTTTTTCTTTGGTTGTTTTGTTAACCATTGTTACTGTTTGATTGACCTCATATGGAATAACAATCAATGCACTCATGAGTGTTTGACTGCCGGTCCAGCTTTGGCTGACACTTGTTTTTGCCTCTTCTAAAAATTGAGAACGTTCGTTTATTTTCCCTGAAATCATATTTAATGGAATAAGTAAAAACAGAGTAACAAAGGCAATAATTGCCAGTTTTATTGATACGCTTTTTTGCATGTCGCATCCCTCGAGAAAATTTTTATTTAGGATATGCGGGGTTTGTGAGGTGAGTATGTGTTTTGTATGAGGATTTAAGTTAAGTGAGGTTTATTCTTTTAAATAGTTAGGTTGCAGTATCAAGCGTTAATATTGCAATTACACCATTGTGCTCGCCATTCTTAATGGTTATAGAACCGTGATGCAATTCAGCAATTTGTTTAACGAAGCAAAGTCCTAATCCTGAACTTTTCTTTTGTGAAGTTGGACGAGCCAAAGAATAGAAGCGATCAAAAATCTTCTCTATAGCATAGTCAGGAATACCGCTCCCCTGATCGTGAATAACGATATTTGTTTGCGGTTCAGAATTAATTTCTATATTTATAAGGCCATTCTTGGGGCTAAAATCAATGGAATTTTGAACCAAATTGTCAATCGCTTGTGCTAAAAGAAAACGGTCGCCAGAGATATTAAGAGCCGCTGGAATCGTTGTTTTGATAATAAGTGAACGTTTAGAAAGGTGAAGCTGTTTTGTATTTAAAACCTCTTTTAAAACGGGTATTAGATCAAAGCGCGTTACATTTCCTAATTGGTTTTGATTTTCAACGGTAACTAGCCCTAACAATCTATTTATCATGTCATCAATACGTTCTACTTCATGTTGAATGTTGTTGATAAATTTTTCTTGATCACTTGCTGGCATGTCAGAGGTTAGTATTTCACTCGCGCCTTTAATCGCAGATACCGGACTTTTAAGCTCATGGGTTAGCGCATAAACATACTTTTCGACATAATCTTTGCCCTCTAATTCACGGCGCATGTTGTCCATAGCCGCAGCTAGTTTTGCTAACTCTGTTTCTGCTAAATCAGGAACAGCGACCTGCTCTCCTCGACTTATTCCACTTGCATAGTTTACCAATTTTCGAATGGAACGCGTAAGCCAAAAAGAAAGTGTTAATGCGGCAATTAAAGAAAAAACAATCAACAACAAGCCCTTGTTTTGAATATTGGTTTTTGCCATTTCAATAAAGGGTTGAACGGAAAAGTTAGGTTTAGCGACGGTGAGTACGCCTATAATTTTTTTGTTGCGCATTATTGGGGCAGCAACATGCATTACTGTGCTCAATTCATTATTAGGATCTGATTTAGTACTTCTTGATCCATACTTTCCCCTTAGGGTTAGATAGACATCATTCCATTGAGAATAATCTTTCCCAACATCACTATTTATTGAGTCATAACGAACAATACCATTGACGTCAGTAATATATATTCTGAGGGTACTTGCTTTTTTATTAATGGAAGATATTTTTGCTTTATGAAAACGGAGAAGGAACTTGTTCATATCAATAGTGAAATTGTTCAAATCCGTTGGGTTTTCTATAAATTCTCGTGATACGACCTCGGCCAATAAGTTAGACATATCGACTAAGGTATCTTCTGTTGATTGCCGCATACCTGGCTTTAATTCGTCCATGAATACATTGATTAACAGATAAGTTGGAACACCAACAATGAAAAAGTAGGCTAGAAATATACGAAGATTTAGGCTCATTTTATATCACCACTATTTCAATTTAATGCTGTAACCAACGCCTCTATGCGTGGTTAATAAATTATTTTGAGGAGCTATGGCTCTTAGTTTTGCTCGAATAGTTTTGATGTGAGTATCAACAGCTCGGTCAAAACTTTCTTCGGGTGTTGACCATACTTCGCTCATGAGTTGTTCTCTGGTAAATACGCGCTCTGGTTGGCTCAATAATAATTTTAAAATACCATACTCATAAAAGGTCAGTTCAAGAGCAACATCACAATAGGTAACATGTCTCTTTTCTTCATCTACTGTGAAAACTTGATCTGCAGGCTTAGGTTCAACATTTTGAACGGGTAAACGCTTTAGAATAACCTTAACTCGAGCAACAAGTTCACGAGGACTAAAAGGCTTAACAACATAGTCATCACCTCCTATTTCAAGGCCAACAACGCGGTCTATTTCTTCCCCTCGAGCAGTTAGAAAAATAATGGGTACATCGGAGCTCTTTCTAATTATTTTACACACTTCAAAGCCATTGATATCAGGTAAGCCAACATCAAGAATAACAAGGTCAATATCTTTGGCTGCTAATATATCTAAACCTTCTGAACCTATGCCAGCCCACGAACAATTAAAGCCTTCCGAAGTGAGAGCATAGGTGATGTTGTCGGCAATACTTGATTCGTCTTCTATAACGAGAATGTGTTTCTTTGTCACTTGGTTTTCTTCTTTTTATTATTAAATATTAATGGCTTATAATTAGTTATATGATTTTCAAGAATACAGTGCAAGCATGACACCATAAACTGAACATTCTACTAACGTTATTAAAGCATGCTTTCTTTCTCTAAATGCTTACATCAAATTCGGTAAGAACAATACTAGGCTTGGGAAATAAGTGATAACAAGTAACGAAAATATTAGCGCTATGATAAAAGGCCAAATTTCTTTAACAAAATCACCAACAGGTACTTTAGTCACCGAGCAAGTGGTAAACATCATTGAACCAAACGGCGGCGTTACACCACCAATCATAATGTTAACAATAATAATCATTCCAAAATGAACGGGGTCTACCCCTAGGTGAACAACTACAGGCACAAGTAAAGGAGCTAGAATAATAAGCGCGGCTCCACCTTCTAGAAACATACCAATACATAATAAGAATACGTTCAAAACCCCTAGCATCACCCACTTGTTATCGGTCATAAGTAAAAGTTGTTCTGTAAGCAACTGAGGTATGCGTTCCCAATTTAGGTAATAACCAAAAACTGAAGCTGAAACGATAATCAATACTACAGTACCCGTGCCATAAATAGTGTCGAGCAAAATGGGTTTTATATGCGCAAAGGTTAATTCTTTATAGATAAATATACCGATTAAAGCCGAGGCTAAAACCGCCATAGCACCAGCTTCTGTAGGTGTGAATATACCAAATCGTAACCCTAATATAATACCGAAGGGCAACATCAAGGACCAACTTGAATCTACAAACTGTAGAAATATCTCTTTGCCACTGGCTCGTTTATCTCGTGAAGGTTTATAGTTTCGTTTTTTCGCTATGATGGTCACCGTAACCATCAAAGATAAAGCCATAATCATTCCTGGCACATATCCCGCTGCGAACATTTCACCAACAGACACTTGGGCAATTAACGCATAAATAATCATAGTAATACCCGGCGGTATTACAGGTGAAATAGCAGAAGAAGCTGCTGTGATAGCAGAAGAGAATGATGCACTGTAGCCACGTTTTACCATTTGAGGTACAAGAATTTTACTTTGCATGGCGGCATCGGCATTCGCTGAACCAGAAACACCACCCATCATGGTACTCAACACCACATTTACTTGCGCCATACCACCCGTCATATGGCCGGTTAATACTTCAGCCATTTGCATGAGCTTTGTACTTATCCCAGAATAATTCATAACTGAACCCGCCATAACAAAAAATGGAATGGCTAATAACGGGAAAGAGGCTGTAGCGGTTATAAATTGCTGTAAAACAAGATCTGGCGGCATACCCGCATCGAAAAAAGTAAAATAAAATATTGAAGCACCAAACAATGCAAAGGCAATGGGGATGCCTGTAAAATAGAGAAGGAATACTAAAATTACCGGTATATAAGCCATATCAGTCTACAACTCCAGGGTTTGTCATTTGCTGAATATCTTGTTTGATAAAACAAAGAGTATGGAATGTGATTAAACCAAAACTCACAATTAACGCGGTATTAAAAACAGCAGAAGAAACGCCTAATACGGCGGTGGGTTTGCCCCAAGAAATACTGGTAAACACTATACTCATGTAAAAAATGTAGCCATTAATGAGTAACAATAGAATATTCACAAGAAAACGAATAACGTGTTGAACGTTCAATGAACATTTTAAAACAAGCACGTCGATGCCTAAATTCATTTTATGTTTGTAAACGGCACTTGCTCCAACAAAAGTGGCCCACACAAAACAAATAGTGGAAACCTCTTCAGCCCAAAAAATTGAGTAGTCGAATATAGATCTTAATAGCACATTTACTATCACCAGAAGCACCATGGTAATTAAAAAGAAACCACTTATTATTTCTTCTAAGTGACTCAAATAGTGCTTTATTCCCTTGGTCATATGAGTGCCCATTATTGTTGCTTACTTCTAATTTTTTTCAACTCAGTCTGAATCTGGTTATACATTTCAATATTTACCCCCGGTAGCGTACTGAAAAGTGATGACGTACGAGCTTCGAAAGAGGGTCTATCCACTTCGTTAAATTGCACACCCTGTTCTTCTAGTTCTTCTACCACCGAAGCATGTTTCGACTTCAATAAATTAACCATTACATGAGATTCAGTTATAAATTCGTTTTCAACGATGGTTCTATACTTTAAAGGTATTTTGTTCCAAACCTCGGTTGATATGTAGACTCCCGCTACACCTAAAAAATGATTGGTTAGCGCAACGTTCTTTTTACCTGTTTCGTAAACTTTTGTTTGAACATTGGTAAATTCAGAGCCTTCAAGTCCATCAACTACACCTTGCTGAATAGCACTAAACGTTTCACCCCATGGTAAAGGTGTGGCTGTAGCACCCATTGCATTTAGTGTTTCAATAAATAGTTTACTGCCAGGTGTTCTTAATTTTACACCTTGAAGGTCATCTGGGGTTTTGATCACTTTATCGGTTATAAGGTTTCTAAAGCCAAAGATATATTGCATTGATAAAATTTTAATTCCCTTTGTCTCGGCCTTTTTAATCCAGCCCTGAACTAAAGGGGTTTTCACTAAACTAATGAATTCATCATAGTCTCTATATAACATGGGGCCTACAAGTGCGGTGAATTCTGGTACGTAGTCTCCAATGTAAGAAGGGTCTTCAACAGAGATGAAATAAGCGCCACGCACAACCAGTTCAACACCGTCTTTGTAGGTGGCAATTTGTCCTTGCGGGTAGGTGAGTATTTTTACGGCGCCGTTGGTTTTTTCAAAAACGCTTTTCGCGACATTTTCCATTGAAATGGCAAGATCTTCTTTGGGGCTAAAAACGTGACTGAGCCTGAGCACTATTTTGAATTCATCGTCTGTCTTTATTTCACTACAGCCCATAACAAGGCCAAGAATAACGAGTATTAAAACTGGCCATTTCATAAGAGCTACCCAACAATAAAAATTACACATTTAACAATACTAACGTGTCGGAACTAAATTTTATATAACAATGACTTTTTGTTTATTTCTAGCAATAAAATCGAGGAATTAACACGTGAATTTAGTCAGTTTACATGGAGTAATACATTGTCATGTATTGCTTTGGGTCTATTTACATTTGATCAGTTTAAGAGAAAAATATATATTGAAATCAAAATGTTTAATTGTGAATGAGTGGCGGGTAATACGCTGTAATGTTTTATTTTTTCATAAGGTATAGACTTTTATTTAAAGGGCTAAAGAGACTGAAAGGTATGCCCGTGAGATTGGCGACTTATAAAACACACAGTTTGTATTAGTGCAGGTATAATTAAGGGTAAATAAATTGATTGAGTGTTGTCGTTTTATTTTACTAAGTTTAACTAACCACGTTAGAGATTTGCATGAGGAATCAAGGAAAAAGTTATGGCTGTTTTAATTAATAATCAAACCCAAGAAAATTGTCTATTACAATCACACCATACCTTTGGTCGACTTAATAGTTCAGTTAATACTTTTATTTCCGATGTTTATGTGTCTAAAATTCATGCCTTTATTGAATGGAACGATCAACATTGGTTGTTGCGTGACGTGAGCAGTAACGGTACTTGGCTCAATGGCAGTAAGTTGGCACGCGATCAAGTGGCAGAACTTAAAGTAGGTGATGTACTTAACTTCGCGAGTAAATCAGGCTATGCGTTTGAAGTTCATGACATTAATGCGCCTTGTGATTGCCTTATTCCGATAGAACATAATAGCGAAGCAATTCAACTAGAGTACTTCCAGTTATTACCAAGCAAAAAATCACACAATATGGTGCTTAGCTTTAACAATCAAACCTATTCTTGGTGGCAAGAAATACTCGATGATAATCTTAGCCAGTCAAAATTAGCTTCTGAGTTGAATGATCAAGAATACTTAGATATTGATGGTTTAACTTGGCAGCTGCAAATAAACCGCACAGTGGCCGATACCCAACAACTAAGGCCTAGTGTTACCTCACTCGATGAATTAACTTTTACCTTTCATACGAGTCTTGATGAAGAAAGTACACATGTTTTTATGCAAAGCGGTGAACACAACATTGATTTACTGATGCGCAGCCATCATTACCTAACACTCTGCTTAGCACGTCAGCGCGCCAAAGATATACAAGAAGGTTATGAAGACAGTGAACAAGGCTGGGTCTATGCTGAATTGCTTGCTAAAGATTTAGGGGTTGATGCCAGCCACTTAAATATACAAATTTATCGCATTCGTAAACAATTTGTCGATGCGCTAAATAATGCCTGCGAATCCAGTAATATTATTGAACGTAATGCCGGTAAAATTCGTTTGGCCAGTAAGTCTTTCCGTATAATCAAAGGCGATAATGTTGAATGTGATACGGATCAATCGACTGAGCAAAATACAAGTCAAAGCCTTGGTCAGAATGCTAGTCAATATGTGAACCACTAGCTTTCTTTAACTAGAGTATATGTTTAATTGTTAAACCAAGTCATTTTACTTAGCGATTAGTATTGTACATATAGGTATCGCCGTGTGATCATTAGCAGAATGATAATCAAACGGTCAAGCATGGTATTGACCTAATATGGTCATACTGTGATAAAAGATAGCCAAGTAAAGCCAAGCATCGATCCACTCTCTATAGCAGATACTCAGTTTCATCATCAAGAGTTACTCTCTGAAGATGAGCAAAAAGCACAGCTAAATAATAGCAGTATGGCGCACTTTAAAATTATCGATATTTTAGGTAAAGGCGGTATGGGTGCTGTCTATAAAGCTAAAGATTTGGCTTTAGAACGTTATGTTGCGATTAAAACACTCCGAATCAGTAGTACTGAACAGCCATTAATACTTGCTGAAGCAAAAACTATATCTAAGCTCAATCACCCTAATATTGTCACTATTTATGATATTGCCCGTGACGGCGATGCTAATTTTATTGTGATGGAGTGGGTTGACGGTAACCCGTTAAATACCGTTATTCCTTCGCAGGGAATGGCGCTCAACAAAGTACTCGATTATGCCAAGCAAATGGCAGCCGCCCTTGCTTGTGCTCATCAGCAACAAATTATTCATCATGATATTAAGCCGCAAAATATTATGCTTGACGTTAATGGCCGTATTAAAATACTCGATTTTGGTATTTCGGCACTTGTCGAGCCTGAAGAGCCTCCAGCAGAACAAGCGCCTTCAGCAAATAAAGAGTCTTCAACAAATAAAAAGCCTAGCGATGAACAAGCAAAGGCTCAACAGCAATCATTAACACCAGCATTGGCCATAGTTGGCTCTCCGCAATATATGTCGCCCGAAAAAATTCAAGGTCTAGTGAGCGATACCCGTTCAGACCTGTTTTCATTGGGGATTGTTTTATATGAAATGTTAACTGGGGTTAAGCCTTTTTTAGGTTTGAATATTAAACAAATTACCCAAGCCATTAGCCACGAAAAATATACCCCACTAGCCGAGTTAAAACCGCAATTACCCCCTGAGCTAATAGCGGTAGTTGATAAATTATTACAAAAAGTGCCTGCAGAGCGTTATCAAACCGCCAAAGCACTCGGGCAAGACATCGACGCTATAGCTGAAAAAATTAATCATAAAAAAAACTGGTGGCAACAACAACACTGGCTTACACAAGCGTTTTTATTACTGCCAATAATCGCCATACTAGGTTGGAGTATTCGTAGTGTTTTATTCCCGCCCAGCACGCAAGATTTAATTGCTCGACAGCTAGTAGAATCGAAAAAAATAGCCTTTTTACCGTTCGACAATATTAGCGGCGACCCAGTATTGCAAATATTTAGTGATGGCATTGCCACTATGCTCAGCAGCGATTTAGCCGAAGTCGGTTATCAACAAGGTGATGGTACGACTTGGGTACTTCCGACTAGTGAAATTAGAAACCTTGAAGACCCTAGCGTTAGTGGTATTTATAATAAATATGGTGTTGATACTATTGTCACCGGTAGCATTCAGCATATGGGGTCGACTCGCAGTTTGCATTTAACACTGGTGAATGGCGCTGATGGTCGGGTACTAAAGTCAAAACAATTAACCCTTGATGCCAATAAACTATTTGATGCGCAAACGGAAATTCGTCAGCAAGTGCTCGACATTCTGGGTTGGAAAATACCACCTGCATTGAACCAACAGTTTGCTGCACAAAAACCAACTTTTGATGGCGCTTATAAGTATTATCTACAAGGGCAGGGGTATTTATATCGGTTTGACCATGGCGATAATATTAGTAAGGCGCTTAAGGCGTTTCAGGCGGCTATTGACCTTGATCCCAATTATGCTGATGCTTATGTCGGTTTGGCAGAAGCGCAATTACGCAGTTTTACCGAAACTAAAGATATAGATTTATTAAAACCAATGGTAGTAACAGTCGATACACTGACAAAAGTAGATAGACACCATCCTTTACTGAACTATTTGCAAGCTGAACTTAAGCTTAATCAAGGAGATTATGAAGGTGCCGTTGAGTTGTTTAACAACAGCATTAGTTTTAAACCAAGTTTTTTAAAGGCTTATACAAGTCTATCTATTTCTTATCTAGAACTAGGAGAGCTAGTAAAAGCAGAAGAAATACTATTAACAGCATATAAATTAATGCCGAATAATAATGCAGTATTAATCGAGCTAGGTATTTTTCATTTTGGTAACGGTCAATATGTTCGAGCAATCGAGTACTTTGAACAACTAGCGAAGCAAACCCCCAATAATTATATTGCTTACCTTAATTTAAGTTCCTGCTACTACCTTAATGGTGATATCCATAAAGCAATTATAGTGGCACAACAAGCATTAGCTATTGAACCAAATGCAGATGTATATGCAAATCTTGGTACTTATTTTTTTATTTTAAAAAACTATAAAAAATCGGTTCAGTCTTATGAAAACATGATAGCTTTGAACGATAGTGATTATATTAAATGGGGCAACTTAGCGGATGCTTATCGTTTTGCCAATAATGAAAAATATATAGGTAGTTTTCGACATGCGATAAAATTGGCAGAACAAGCGATTGCATTAAATCCTAATAATCAATATGCCATTACTTCGTTATCTTATTATTATGCTAATTTAGACAATGTTGAAAAGACTAGTTTTTATGCTGAAAAAATAAGCGAGAAAGGTTCCGGAGAAAATCAATTTTTTATAGCAGCCGCTTATGCCCGTTTAAATATGAACAAAGCGGCTCTTAGGTATCTAGAATTTGCTATTATCAATAACTATTCAATAGCTGAAATCACTTCATCACCTTTACTTGATAACTTAAGACATGATTCGCAATATCGTGAATTAATAACTAAAGCCTTAAAATAAGTTTATTTATCTTTTTATTATTACCCTAGGATCCCAAGCCGCTGAAAACTTATCACCATCGAGCTTAAAGTTAATGTTAATAATTACATCATCAGTCTCAGTGCCTTCTGTTGCAACAGCGTTATAGGTGGCGCTGTGTTTTTTCTCTGAAACGAATTGTAAGTCAAAGCTGTTTTGTATAATGCCTTTCCATTTATAGCTAGCGTTACTACTGTCGTTAGGCGCCGCTTGTAATTTAAACTTAATGTTCTCGCCATTGTTGACTTCAAAAGGCTGCGGTAATATGTCTTTGCCTGCTTTGTCTGCTGAGTAATAAAGGTAGTTTGATTCTTGTTCTTCAGGTAATAAAGCAACTTTTCTCCCTTTGCCATTAAATTGATGTGCCAAGGTGCCGCTATTTATATCGTTAGCAAGTCTGGAAAATTCCATGTTCACATAAATGGTTGTGGTCGCAGGTTTTACCTCTGCAGTTTCGCTTTCAGTTTGAGTAATCGTCATTTTTGTCCCTTATTATTTTGCATTAACCGCTAAATATCAGATTTATACGGCTGATTTAATCACTGAGAATTTTATAAATTAGAAATCAATAGATTATTAGTACCTTATGGATACTATCAGCTTATATTGCCGAATGCGAAAACGAAAGTGAGATGATGAGTTTCAATTTATTTAAAAAGCGAAGCCATAGGTTTGGAAAAAAAGGCAAGAATTTTATCCGTGATATTAAATTTAAGCTTTTGTTGTGCAAGGGTTTTGATGTTTTTAAGCTTAAGTATATCGTCTTGTTCAAATAATTTGATAATAGTAATTTCTGTGTGCATGGGTATTTTTTTCTGATTCAGTTTAGGCGCTGAAGTTGTAAGCTTATTTAATAGTGTTGGCTTTTGTAATTGATTTCTGTCAGTACCGTTATTTCTTGTGTTATTACGTGTGAAAAAGCAGTATAAATTAGAATCAACTTCTCTTTCTTCGAATTTAAAATCTATAGGCTGAACAATAGTGCAGGGAGCACTCGCTTTATAATTAGGTTTCTGAGCTTTTATGCCATTGATAAATGCTTTTGATTCATTCATGGGATATTCCAAATAATAATCAGCTTATAGAGAGAATTCAGAATGCTGCAGATAACGAAAAATAACCATTACACGACATTACACCGCTAATAAATATGAGGTTATAACACCTCCTTTTAAATGTTAATTATTTGTATTAATATGCCCCTCAGTTCAATCTAATAACATAAAATAAAAGGACTTTCGCTCAATGAACCATTTAATAAAGTCATCAAGTATATTGATGTTGATTTCGCTGATAGGGTGCACTGATGATAACCCCTCCACTGATTATCCAGAGCAGTTAATTTTTCAAAATATTGACATAACAGTGTCTAAAAATAGCATTAATGCGACCAGCGCATATTTTTCTAACGATGTTATTTACTTTTCATCGCCAAATGAACAGCAATTTTTAAGTATTAATAACAATCAACAATTTTCACTTAATATCAAACGTACCAAGGCAAGTAACTTTAGTTCTTCAGATTACAGTACGTATATTTCAGATGAGGAACTATCGTCTCCATTACAAGCAGGCGATGAGTTAACCGTTATTTTTAATCGTAGTACGGGATCTGTATTAGAATCAAGTGCTCAGGTGCCTAACTTTTTTCAATTCTTAACTCCTACTTCAGAAAAAATTATTGATCATAGTACAACCGATTTATCTATTGAATGGGATGTACCCGTTACGCAGGACAGTAAATTATATTTACGAGGTGAGTGCTTAGAGCAAGATTACTCTTTTGTTAATAGCGATCTAGCGGGGGTGCCGTATGATTTAGCAGAGGGGCAAACAAGTTTACTTATACCAATGAATACAATCAATAAAGTGTATGGTTTTGAGGATGAAGGTTGTACCGTTAACGCACATTTATATCAAGAAAACACTGGAACCATAGACCCAAATTTTGCAGGCGGACATTATAATATAAAAAGTGATTCAAGCATCTCGTTTACACTAACTAACCTACAGGATACAAACAATGATTAATAAAATGATGATGATACCCTTGTTGTTTGTTAGCAGCTTAAGCTTAGCGCAAGCCAATGATACTAAATGGTATGGCGGTGCGACCTTCGGGTTTAACCATACAAGTGTGGATGAGCAACTTAGTGTACCCAGTACTAAATACAGTATATTAGGTGGCTATAAGCTAAATGACTGGCTTGCTGTGGAAGCAGAAATGGGCAAACTTCAGAATGACACTGGGACTTATTGTAATGACTATTTAATAGATAATCAGTGTGTTAATTTAAAACAAACATTTAATCATATATTTTTGGGCTTAAGAGCTGAAAAAATGGTCACACTAAACTTTGGTTTTACCGGCCGAATTGGTGCAGCACGAAGTAGTGTTAGTGCAAATATTGCTAAAGATAATGATCAAATAAGTTTTAGTTCCTCGATAGGGATGCTCTGGACAGTGACAGATAGCAGTAAAATCACTTTAGAGTTACAACAAATTGATTATGCCTTAATTAATGAACGTCACGAGAATCTTGTCAGCTCTAATCTCAGTTTTACTATGGCGTTTTAATTAATTTTTGGTAGTGCTAAGTACCCATAATACGCGTAAATGATAGTAGTATCATGGGTACTTATTGCAACAAAACTACGATCCGTTATTAGTATTCATCCTCTTTAAATTAGTGCTTGGTCATTCATCTATTCATTTTTTTCATCGACTCTATCTCTTATTATGCAACGCTATCCTTGATTTAAATCCGTGGCCAAAATTAGTTAACCACTACATTTTCTTAACGGTTTCCACTTTAGTCTATTATTTCAATTTACAAAAAAAGCAAAGTAACTAGACGGTAAGTACCCTAAACAAGCAAAGTTAATAAGTTTCGGTCGATGTTGAAAATATGAGCGAGAAGTTGGATATATGTGTAAGTAATTACACCTAATTAGCTTCAAATACTCACAGGAGCAGTTATCAGAAAGATCTTATTATAGTAGGAAATTTTCTAGAGGTTTTGATTTTAAAAGGAAAAAAATGGGGTGGCTAAAGGGACTTGAACCCTCGACAACCGGAATCACAATCCGGGGCTCTACCAACTGAGCTATAGCCACCACTGATATTACTTAGAACGCCTTGTGGTAAGGCGCGGAGAGTAT